>Ga0206963_10033_pt1 | contig 51777 bp, 60 predicted proteins | sample Alteio_BWOrgHeat_28_FD_152958 | JGI IMG/M metagenome (GOLD analysis project Ga0206963, IMG submission 152958) | Enriched cells from forest soil in Barre Woods Harvard Forest LTER site, Petersham, Massachusetts, United States -... | ecosystem: Environmental > Terrestrial > Soil > Temperate forest >... | reverse complement strand
TGCGTATCTCAAAAATGGTCTATAGATGGTTAGTCGGTGAGTGTCACAGCGCAATAAACGCGACCGGGTCTCCCGGAACTAGTCGTAACATTTCAGCAGCCGAGCCCATCCGACAGCTTATCTCCCATAACCCGTGCGAACCTCGGATCAGTGCAGCATTTCCCGGTGGAATAGAAAGATAATTATCGGCGATTCTAAGGGTCATCTTATCTTTAATCCGCGCCTGACCACTTTTTGTTCCTTCAAAGGGAATCGAGGTCACGATATTTCCAAAATGATCCACGCCAATCACCTCTCCTTTGTGTCCTCCTTCTACAGGCTGCACTTTCGGAAACCCGTCCCCCACGATCTCCTTGAGCAAACGCAGCTTGTTAGAAGTTCCTTGCAATCGCTTGGCTATAAAAGGAGCGAAAATATCTCGCCCGTGGAATGTCGGCTTGGTCCCTTCGTCGACATCGATCTGAAACGCCTTTGCCTTGACGCGGTATCGGCGCTCTGCGTCTCGTACGGCCCATGTCAGTAGACCGTTGTCTGGCCCAACGAAATGGTGAGGGCCGACGCTTACGTAGATGGCGCGACGACCGGTCCCCACTCCCGGATCCACGACGGCCAGATGCCAAGTGCCCTTGGGGAAACTGGCATAGGCGCGCCACAACAGGAAAGATCCCCAACGGATGGAGTACGCCGGAACATGGTGGCTCAAATCTACGAGAGTGGCTTTGGAGCGGCTCAACAAGACTCCTTTCATTTCAGCTACATAGGTATCTCGAGTTCCGAAGTCGCTAAGCAAAGTGACGATAGCAGCCATGCCGCATTTTCATTGATTTGCGGCAGGTTGTGAATAGAATTCGGCCTTTGCTGGAGAAGTGATGTTTTATTTTGGTAAGTCTTTGCAAGCCGCGGCGATGGGCGTAGTAGCCCTGGCACTATTCGTCGGTTTTTACGAGTCCAATTCGATGACAAAGGAACTCACGATGCTGGGCATCGGAGTCGTTATTTTTCTCATCGGCCGTCTTATCGAGCAATACGGGAATTCCTAAGTTTCATTAGGCACAGGAGCATTTCATGTCAGGCCATAATAGATGGAGCAAGGTAAAACGTTTTAAGGGGGCGATCGACGACAAGCGTGGAAAGCTTTTTACCAAGATCATCAAAGAGATCACCGTCGCGGCTCGAATGGGGGGAGGAGACCCTAATGGCAATCCACGACTTCGCGCGGCGATCACCATCGCAAAATCCAGCAGCATGCCCCGGGAAAATATCGAACGGGCCGTGAAAAAGGGAACCGGCGAACTGGAAGGTCAGGCCATCGAAGAGATCGTGTACGAAGGGTATGGCCCCGGCGGCGTCGCGGTCATCATTGAAACCGCAACCGACAACAAGAACCGGACGGTGAATGATCTCCGGACCATCTTCAAAAGTAGCGGAGGACATCTGGGCGAACCGAATTCGGTCGCGTGGATGTTTGATCGTTGCGGACAACTGCTTTTTGAAAAGGACAAGAATCCGGAAGACAAGGTGATGGAAGTCGCGCTGGAAGCTGGCGCCAAAGACGTTTCCGAAGGCGACGGTACCGTGGACGTCATTACCGAGGTTAATGAGGTTTACCAGATTAAAGAGGCCTTTGAAAAGGTGGGCATGCACCCTACCTCTTCTGGATTTAGCTATATCCCAAAATCCACCGTTCGTGTGGAGGGAGACAATGCCTTGAAACTCCTAAAATTTCTTGAGCAGGTGGAAGAACACGACGACGTGCAGAACGTTCATGCGAATTTTGAAATGGATGATAAACTGTTCGAGGAATTAACGAACAAATAATGGAAAAAATCATCCTCGGAATCGACCCCGGTTCGCACTATCTCGGGGTGGGGTGTCTTCAAAAAAGCGGGAATAGACTGGTTTTCATTGCGGCAGAGGCCATCAAGGCTCCGCAAAAAGAGAGCCTCTACCCCAGACTTGAAGTCATTGCCGAAAGACTAGAAGTGCTCCTCGATCTGTGGAAACCCCATGAGGTCGCCGTAGAGGATCTCTTTCACTCGATAAACGCGCGAAGTGCCTTTCGCCTGGGAATTGCGCGTGGGGTAGCGATCGGAGCATGCCTTAAGCGAAGGCTACCGATTTTTGAATACGCTCCCGCCCTAGTAAAATCGACCGTCACCGGATCCGGCCGCGCCGACAAGGATCAAGTTCGTAAAATGGTGGAACTTACCTTGCGCGCCAAAATTGACCTGCGGCACGACGCAACGGATGCTCTTGCGGTAGCGATATGTCACGCCAGTCATATCCGCCTTGAAACCATCGTGACTTCTGCGCGATTAGATCTACCCAGGTAAAAAACCTTGTGACAGGATAGGGCCTCATGCTGGGGTTTATCCAAGGAAAAGTACTTTCAAAAAATGCCGATAGCCACAGCATCGTCTTGCTGGCGCACCGTATGGGTTTTGAGATCACTCTGCCTCAGCGTTCTTTCGACACTCTCGTTCAAGATGCCAAAATCAGTTTGTGGCTGCATACCCATGTTCGTGAAGATCAACTGGCTCTTTTTGGCTTTGCGACGGAGAACGAGAAGTTATTCTTTAAACAATTACTTGGTGTCTCGGGGCTAGGTCCAAAAACTGCCCTGGCGCTGCTTGGCGAACACAGTCCCGAGAGGCTCGTTCATTTTATTCTTAACAAAGAGGCCGATGAAATCTCCAGCGCCCCGGGCGTGGGCAAGAAATTAGCGCAACGCCTAATACTCGAACTTTCGGGTAAGATCGAAAAATGGGCATGGCTCGATAAGATAGAAAAATCGACGTCCGGGAAAAAATTAGTCACCGTCTCTCCCGAACGCCAACTCCGAGACGATCTCACTTCGGCCCTTCTTAATCTGGGTTACATTCCTAATCAGGTAAAGCCCGCCCTGGACAAACTCTTTGAAGATGACGAGATGCCAACGCAGGGTTTCGAAATTTGTTTAAGAAACGCCCTAAAGGACATGTCATTGCGCCATGGATGATTTTAGCGAAAAGATTCTAGACCAACGCCCTCAAGAGGAGGATCTGCGGGTAGATTCGTCCTTAAGACCCAAGAATATTACCGAGTTTATTGGGCAACTTGAACTAAAGGACAAGCTCAAGATCTTTGTCGATGCCGCGAAACAGCGCGGAGAAGCGCTCGATCACACCCTCTTTCACGGTCCTCCTGGTTTGGGAAAGACCTCCCTGGCCCACGTGCTGGCCCGCGAACTCGGCGTGCAACTGATCTCGACTTCGGGACCGGCGCTAGAGAAGGCGGGAGACCTCGCGGCCATTCTTACCAACTTAAGTCCACGCGACATTCTATTCGTAGACGAGATCCATCGACTCAATCGAGTGGTTGAGGAATCTCTTTATCCGGCGCTTGAAGATTTTCATTTAGATATCGTTCTCGGCCAAGGTCCCAGTGCAAGAGTCATGAAGTTGAATCTGCCGGCGTTCACGCTCATCGGAGCGACGACCCGAGCGGGTCTGCTGACCTCCCCACTCATGGGGCGCTTTGGGATGGTCTTGCGGCTGGATTACTACGCTCCCGAAGACCTGCAGATGATCATAGTCCGATCGGCCGCCATTCTTAAGTGCCGAGTCGAAATGGATGGAGCTCTGGAGATCAGCCGACGAGCTCGTGGCACCCCCCGTATCGCCAATCGCCTCTTACGTCGGGTAAGAGATTATGCGGAAATTAGAGCGGATGGCGTGATCACTCGCGCCGTCGCCGCCGCCGCCCTCGACATGCTCGATGTCGACAAACAAGGGCTCGATACGATGGACCGCCTCTTGCTTCGCACGATCGTCGAAAAGTTTGGCGGCGGGCCGGTCGGTGTCGATACTCTGGCTTCAGCCCTGAGCGAAGAAAAAGAGACTATCGAAGACGTTTACGAACCTTATCTTATCCAATGCGGCTATCTCAATCGCACCAGTCGAGGAAGAGTCGCTACCGAACACGCCTACAAACATCTGGGCGTGCCTTTTTCTCGCTCCAATAAAGATCCTCAGCTTTCGATTTTCTAAGACCCGGGATTTTTAGTAGCCCCCACTTCGCCATATCGCCTCGAGTCATCCGAAACCTAGAAACCTTGATACAATAAGAACAGCACCAATCACGCCTTTCTTCTCTTTCCCCATGAAAACTTTCTTACGATTCACCCTAGCCTGGGCTACGTTTGCGCTGCCCTGTTTTGCCTTAACGGCGCTCCCCGATCAGCCTATGCCCATTGTCGAACCCTTGATGCCCAGGGATCCCCCTCCCTCAACATTAGAGATCGCACCGGAAATGTCTATTCTCAGCCCGACTACGTTTATTTTGGCCGATGGAAACCATGTGGCCTCCTATTCAGGCCTAAGTGGAATGCGCACCATTTTCTTGGGGGCCAGTCGAAAAATACTGGCGTTGGGAAATTTTCAAGGTTATCTCACGGTCCGTGGGGGCTACGGGGCAAACTCCATCAAGACGAATTTTTCCCAGAACGGCGTTTCTCTGATGGAGACGACCCACCTAAATTGGGTCCCCATTTCAGCGGGCATTAAGATCGCTTACGACGCCCCCCACTTTGCCATTTTGACTCCGTGGGCAATGGTTGGTGGAGGCACGCAGATCATTCATCAAAACACCGACGATAGCGGACTCGACCACACCTTCTGGGTTCCGCACCTTTACACGAGCGCCGGGGTGACGTTTCTCCCGGCTGAATATCGCGATTGGTTTGGCGGTTTCGACTTCGGAATCAGCTACGAGCGTAGCGTCGGCACGATTCAGATACTGCGCGGCTGGTCATTCGACCTAGCCATAAGCCTACTGCTCTAATCTTTCTTTCTCTTCATTATTTCAACCATTTAGTCAGAGTCGCCAAGCCCAACTTCATTTCTTCCGATAGGGAAGTTGAGGTTCAGCTTTAGGCGCATGTCCGCTGTGGTTAAAATAAAAATCGAGGCCGATCCCCCTCGCAGGGATCCGGCCATCTTGCGACGAGATGTCCGACTGTCACTTTCCGATGGTGTCAGCTTCGCCCTTATGGTCGGATTGGGCGAAACCTACATTCCCGCGTTTGTCATCGCGGTGGGTTTGGGCGAAGTAAATAGCGGCCTCATCACCACACTCCCCCTTCTGGTCGGCGCACTCATCCAACTTGCCGCACCAATGATGATCGGACTCTTTGGTTCGTATCGTCGCTGGGCGGTATTGTGCGCTTACTTACAAGCGTTTGCTTTCATCCCCTTGACCATAGGAGCGCTCGTCGGATATCTACCCGCGCCTGCTCTTTTTCTGGTCGCCGCCGTCTACTGGGGAACGAGCCTGTGCTTGAGTGCCGCGTGGAATAGCTGGATAGGTGCGACCACCCCGGCCGGCATTCGTACAGGCTTCTGCGCCAAGAGAAACCGCTGGAATCAAGCGGTGGCTATGATGGGGTTTCTTATCGGGGGTTGGGCGCTTAAAGGGTGCCGCGACTCAGGAAAAATTTGGCCGTTCGCCGTGGTTTTCGGAGTCAGTTTCCTCGCCCGAGTTATCAGCGCGCACCTGATGTCTAAACAATCGGATTACATCCCTCCCAAGAAAAATAATAAGGCCCTGGCACTGTCAGAAATCTTCAGCGTGCTAAAAAAACATCCGAAAGTGGTTCAGCTTCTGCTCTATTTTCTGTGCGTCCAATTTGCGGTATATACCTCGGCACCGTATTTCACGCCCTACCTTCTCAGACACGTCAATTTTAGCTATCCGGACTACGCGATCCTGACCGCGGCGGCCTATGCCGGCAGAGTGTGGATCTATCCCTGGCTCGCCCGCTGTGGGCGGGAACATGGAACGCACGCCCTGCTGTGGACGGGCGGAATCGGAATTTGTGTTATTCCCGCGTTGTGGCTCTTTAGCGCCAACTTCTGGTATCTGCTGGTCATTGAAATCCTAACCGGATTTGTCTGGGCAGCGTTTGAATTGGCCACCATCTTGATGATCTTTGAAACGATCGACAACGAAGTCCGCATCGCGGCACTTACCTTTTACAATGTCGCCAACGCCATTGTGATCTCCGTCGCCTCGCTTCTGGGAGCGAGTCTTTTGGACGCACTATCCGGCAAGACTACAGCCTATCTGATCCTCTTTGGGCTCTCTGCTCTGGGAAGGGCGATCACTATCGTGGTGTTACGCAAAGTCACTCGCGAACAGACCCGCTGGATTCCTCTGGCCTCCATCCCGATGGTCACTCCTTTTTTTAATGGCTTTGTCTACCCGTTCCAAAAAATAAAGCATTGGGGAAAGAAAAAAGGCATGAAAAAGGCGGCATAGAAAAGAGGCCTACTTGGAGAGAATCTCCACGAGCTTGTTCTTCCCCTTTTCGCCTTGAATGATCGTAACTCGAGACTTAGCTACCTTAAAAAACTCACCCAGCGCTTCCCTTACCGCCTCATTCGCCTTGCCTTCCATGGCAGGGGCCTGCACCGCCACCTGGTAAACACCGGTGGATAAAAGCTTAACTTCAGTTCGTCGAGCATTGGGTTTGGCTCGAACCTCAATCTTCATAGAATTCGGTGCCTTCGGCCACGGTATCCCCCTGGTAAAAAATTCGCCCTATCATACCAAACCTACAAAGCCGAGGCGACTAACCCATTGAAAAGTGGTATATATAAATGCCAATGGATTCAGATTCAAAGCGTCAAAATCCGCTTCAGGATGTCTTTGCTGACTCGCCGGTACCGGCGCTCACCGAAGGTTCCGGGCGTAAAGATTATCAGGTCAAAACCCCTGTTTTTGAGGGGCCTCTCGACCTGCTGCTCCATCTAATCCGCAAAGAGCAGCTAAACATTTACGACATCCCGGTCGCCCAGATCTGCAAAAGCTATTTTGAACAGCTCCAGCTGATGTTCGAACCGGATGTGAACGTCGCGGGCGAGTTTTTCGTCATGGCTTCGACGTTGCTTCATCTGAAATCCCAGATCCTGCTGCCGGTCGATGAACAGAGTTTAGATGAGAATGACCCGCGTTTGCCGTTGGTCGCCCAACTTCTCGAATACGAGCGCTTTAAGAAGGCAGCCCAACAGATCGACGCCATGCCCTGGCTCGATCGAGACCTTTATGCACGACCAGCGTCTACCGCGGAAGTGTTGCCTGTGGAGAGTCTCCTCGATGCCCCTTTAGACCCCGTGGATACCTTTCAACTATTGCTTTGTCTAAAGATCGCAACCGACCGTACCGAGCGACCCCCCATTCAAATTAGTATCGATACGACGTCGCTCAGAGAACGCGTTACCGCCGTAGGCAACTATTTGGATGAGCAAGACGTCATCACGTTTGCTTCGCTAGTACCTCCGGGCACTCGGCGATTCGATGTTATCTTGAGCTTTATGGCGGTGCTGGAACTCGCTAAATTGAAATTTGTTGAAATTTTACAGACAGAGGCTTTCGGTCCTATCCAAATCAGAAAAGTACGCAGCATTCGCGAGCTGAATATGGGGCTACTGGATCAGTTTTAGGAGAGTAATGATGGAACAAGAACAACTCACTTCGGCGGTAGAATCCATTCTGTTTGTCTCGGACCGACCCGTCACGCTGACCAGGTTAGCAGAGGTCCTGGGCACTGAAGTCGTCTCCGAACAGGAGATCTCCTCACTCATAGATTCCATCAAGGCGAAATATGCCGACTCAACCCATGGCTTTGAACTACGCGAGGCACAAGGGGGCTACCATTTTTGCAGCAAAGCGGCCAACGCGGAATGGATCCGTAAGTTCCTGCAAACGAAACCCTTCCGCTTGAGCCGATCGGCTCTGGAAACTCTGGCTATCATCGCCTATCGACAGCCGATCACACGTGCAGAAATCGACAAAGTGCGCGGCATCGACAGCTCTCATTTAATGAGAACTCTCATCGAACGAGGATTGGTAAAGATGGCGGGAAAAGCCGACGTCCCAGGACGCCCCGTCCAGTATGCGACGACTCCGAGATTCCTGGAAGTGACAGGCCTAAAATCCGTTGCCGAACTCCCGCCTCTGTCCGAACTTGAACAACTCCAAGGCAATACCGACGATCCGACCAAGCCCCTCGAAGACGGATTGGAAAGATTCATCAACGCCGCCCCTTCGGAGGCCGAAGTCTTTGAAGACACGCAGGGCTTGGCAGAGATCGACACACTTATTCAAAGTGCCCAGCGCGCCGACAAAGAGATCCACGAATCCCCCCTACACGCTGAAATCGCAACCGAGAACGAAGCGGCACTAGAGGGATTCCTGGCTTTTCAAAAGCCCTTTCGAAAATCGCGCAAGGGGGCAGTAGCCGCAGAAGAGGCCGCAGACCCTATTGCGGTGTCAGAGTCTGAAGTAACACTCGAATCAGAACCCTTAGAGACCGAAGTGCCAATAGAGATGGAGCCGCCCCCCCCCACCGAGGAACCCCCCTCGGAAATTTCTGGCTAACATAAGTACGTGAAATACTACTCTTCAATCACCGAATAGCCCCTTCATTAGAGTCAAGTCACACGGCTATTGGCGTCCGCTCCACATCCTTCAACCTTTTCCACTCCTTACATTTGACATACCACCCATCCCCCCGTACTCTCCGGCTCTGTATTTCTTTATCGCGGGGTGGAGCAGCCTGGTAGCTCGTCGGGCTCATAACCCGAAGGTCGTAGGTTCAAATCCTACCCCCGCTATATTTGACCAACGCGGTTGTTCTCCTGTACCAGCGTGAAATCATTAACGATTAATCTCAAGATTAAAATTAAGATTCAGCGACGTAGCCGCTCTGGTGTCTGCATTTTCTGAAAATGTTGCACGGATGTTGCACCAGAGCTCGAACCAAACCGAAACTAGCCGAAGTCAGTCGCCACAAAGGCCACTATTCATTTGCGAATTTTTCCCACCAATCCAGAACACGATCGTGAACCTTGCCCGCTGGAGATCCAGATTTTGATTTCCAGGTTAGAATTGCAACGACCTCTTTTCTTTGAAGAGGGCTGAGTTTTTTGAAGCGACTGACCATATTTTTATCAATTACCTTATCCGATGGAGGTTCGCCGAATTTGTAAGGATCGAATTGATTATTGAGGTTGCCTGCATTTCTCCCATCCGGAGCATCATATGCGGCCTTAAGAAAAGCCGGCAAATAGTAGAGGTATGCTCTATCTGTGAGCAAACTTTGATCCATGTGCATTTTCTCAATGTATTCGTGCTCGATCGAATCCCACGCCTTTCCGCCTAACCATTCCTTGCAGTTAGCAGAATCTGGATAGTCGGCAGAAGAAGCAGGAACGATTTCGCTCGAAAGAGGTATGGACTTTAAAGGGAAAGCTGATTTCAAGCGACTGAGTAGGCCTTCCGTTAACGCACGTTTGCTATTCATTGCAGCTATCTCCTGTTCAATTACGCCGCCAAAACAATCTCCGAAAATTTCGCTTCTGGCTTCGAAGCCTTTCGTGGACCGGCCTCTTTCAAATCAATCAATCCATACTCCGCCAAAAGCTTCACGTCCTGATAGACGTTCTTAAAGTCTCTCTTCACCTTCTTAGCAAGGTCCTGAATCGACTTCGGCTTGTGCACGCGAATCGCATGAATAAGTTCCATCCGCGCGCCGGTTATGACATGTCCCAAGGTTTCAAAGTCTGGAAAGCTAATAATGAGTACACCCGCATACTTCTTACTTTTGGTCTTCATTACCCAAGCAGCACGCTCCAAAGATTCTCTGGGAGGTTCCACGATTAAGAGCACTCGTTTCGTTTTCATATTTCAAATCCCTCTTTTCTGATCATCGCAACAACATCTTCCATCAAAGAATCGGTCCCTCTAAAAACATATCCAATCTCTCTTTCCCCAACATGGAGGTGCGGCCCCTTGGGTTTATGGTTATCCAAACCAAAAATCGTCGTCCCTTTTTCAGAGAGCCAAGCTCTAAACTTTATGCCTTCCGGGTAATCTTTAGATGGTCCAACGTTCCAAACGATAACCTCAAGAATAGCCGTTCGCACTCCGTCGCTGTGCCTCAAGGTGATTTTCTGGTGAAGGAGCTGAGTTGCCTTCATATGGTATTTATACCATTAGATAGGGGGTAAGTGCAATACGGGTCTCGGTGTTGCACCGATGTTGCACGGCATCTGGAAGAATACCGAAATAGGTGGAAAAGAACCGAGGTCGGGTGACCTCCCTTAGTAACCTAACCCCCCAGGGCCATTAGTTTTTTAGCCATGATTACTGAGACTTGCGGACTTGCAATTAAACCTAAGCTACGGGCTCATAACCCGAAGGTCGTAGGTTCAAATCCTACCCCCGCTATATTCTCCCAACGTCGTTAGTGCTCCGTACCAGCGGGAAATCATTAACGATTAACACTCACACTTAAAATTAAGATAAAGCGGCGTAGCCGCTCTGGTGCGGTTTTTCCTGCTTGATGTAGCACAAGAGAACCGAAAGTTCACATTGCATTCATAGAGCCCGTAATTTTCTCAGCGTTCTCTGATTTCTAAAATATCGAAGTCCTGTAGATACTGGCTGAAACGAAAACGTTCTCACAAGGACCTGCACAGTCGACAGTACGTAACCTGAACCATCCTTACTTGGTTTAAGTTCCCCAACGGATACCCTGCGTTCTACGATTTTGGAATAAGACACCTTTGCGGCCTCCAAGAGCAGTATTGGCTCGGAGGTAAACGCAGCTGCGAGTTTCGGAAAACTTCCCCGTGAGCTACTAAATAGTCGAAACATCTCCTCTGCTTTAACACTTGGAGGAAGGATTTGAATTTGGCCTGGCAGAGCTGAACTCGAATCGATGCAAGGTGAATTGGAAAGCATGGAAAAGGTCTTATCAATATTCAGTTGTTCGAACGCCAAACCGGAGACCCAAACTATATTTCCGCCTCGCTTAATAGGAATCAACGTGTGATCTGCATAGCAGTTTTGTGCTTGATTTCCATAGGTCTGGCTTGCTGAAGTTACACGCCCTTCTTTTTTCCCCGTAACCATTTTCATAATGGGCTGAAACCCCATTGATTCGAGTTGCTTTTCCACCTCAGAAAACCATTGAATTGCCTCGGACGATCTCAATGAGTCAAAGCTATCGACGATTTCGATATCGAGATCTTGGGGAATTTTGGCAACTTTCATGAAAATGAACTTGTACAGCAAGCCACCAGACACTAAAAGCAGGGCAAGAGTTAACGTCATAATTATGCCGCCTTCACATCAACTTTAAGCTTAAGCCCCGCGCTATCAATCTGAGCCTGAAGCGAAAGCGCCACGAACCTCTCTTCCGAATACCCCAAGACCTTCGCAAACCTCGCCGCACGCTCCGGACTCACAGCCTTCCGCCCTTTTTCAATATCGTTAAGGTGCGACTTAGATACCCCAAGGAGCTTAGCAAACCCTGGCTGAGTCATCTCTTCCCCAAGCCGAATGGCCTCCAAAAGTTTACCGAAGGTAACGGGACCACCCGTAATCGATTCCAAGAATCGAATCGAGTCGCTCTTTTTTTTCGACTTAGTATTCATGCTTGTCTACCCTTTCAATTCTTACAAATTCGACCTTGGACTTCTGAATCGTATAATAGGCTCGATAAGCCCGACTCAAACGGATCGATCGAAACCCTCTCATTTCCCCTTTGCAGGGTTCATCGTGATACCCAGAAATCTTTCTAACCTCTTCCAGTCCACGTTCCTCGACATCTTCGATCCAGTCTTGGAGCTTCAGGACAATGAACTGAGGTATCTTTCGCAGCTCTTTCTTGGCCCGCTCTGTAAGTTCAACGCTGAATATCACGAGGACAATAGTACACCAAATAGGTGTACTATTGCAAGAGGAGATTTGAGCCTGCGATGTAGCACCGATGTAGCACAAGGAATAGAAACAGACCGAACTTTGTGGGAAAGAACCGAAATTTGCTGGACCGGCTAAGAGACCTAACTCCCAGTTATTGCTTTGAGTTAACCTTTGATTCTAGCGTTTTACAATGGGCCTCAAAAACATGACCTTCCGGCTCATAACCCGAAGGTCGTAGGTTCAAATCCTACCCCCGCTATATTTGACCACTCAGATAGATCTCCCGAACCAGCGGGAAATCATTAACGATTAATACTCAAAATTAAGATTAACGATAAAGCGGCGTAGCCGCTCTGATATCGCTTTTCCCCCGAAAACAGCGAAGCCCACCCTTTTTCTCTTCCTAAAAATAGCCATATGAGTTAGATCTGCCCCGAAAAAAGTGAGGGCGGTTTGTGCGCTATCTGAGCCTTTTAATCCTAATCGTAACTCTTTCTTCCTTCTCTGTGGCCCAAGAAAAAGGCGATAAGACCATCCCCAGCGGTGATTCGTTGAAGACAAAAAGTGACGATGGACGTGACACCCACCCGAAGGGTTTCTCTTCCCCAGGTCTAAAAACTGAGGTTCAAGGAGAGCAGCCGTTCGACCCCTATCGGTCACTTTTCCCGAAGCGTTCGATGGAAACGATGGTCCGCATGTCAAACGGGTGGGCAAGACCGGAGGCCGGAAATCAGAAAGTGCAAAAGCTGAACCCAATCCTAGTAAAGCCGCTTTCCCACGCTTTTTCCGAGCTATTTGGACGCTGCGACTATGTCTTTTGGGGGGAGACCCATCTTGTCTCCGATGAGAAACCGATCGGCATCCGGGCTGAAGAGCTCACGAAATGGGGAGTAAACCAAATACCGATAGAGTTCCCTAAAGAGTTGAATGGTCGGATGCAGACTTTCGTCACCTCAAAGGGGGGAGAGAAGAGTCTTAATTTCCCGTGGAATCGAATCGCGGCAACCGATTGGAAACCCGTTTTGCAACTTGCGATGGATCACCCTGAGTTTAAGGTGGTGGGCGTCGATATTAAGTCGGCAGAAGTCTTACAGCCGAGAACAGAACAGACCCTTCAAACGTTGACCGCCCGAGAAGAGGAGATTGCCCAAAATCTAAAGGAGCTTCCGGCGGAGGGCAAAAAGCTGGTCGTACTGGGTAATAATCACGCCCAACTTTCATCGATGCCTTTTCCCACCGTACGGACGATTCTAAACCGAACCCATAAAACCTGCGCGCTCCGTTTCGAAAGCACGGCGTCGATAATGGCTTTTCCCTCACTGAGAATTTGAACTTACCGATGGCGATCGAAAGCATGTTCGCCTTTGGTAATTTCTATGCTCTCCGGCTAAGCGAGCCAACTGAGTCTTTCGCCTATCCAACATCTGCGCTTGGCAATCTTTCTTACCGCAATCCAAATGATTTAATGTCTGCAACGAGAATTCTTTACCGAGATGCTTACGATTACGTGGTTTTTCTATCGATGAAAGATGCCCATTTCTTTGAAAGTAACGAAGCCCCAGTAGCAGATTAGTCAGATCACAATTCGACTAGGCTACTAATGCAACTTTCAGTTTGATATTTGCCTTATTCAACTGATCTTGCAGACAGGCTTTGACCGCCAACGTCTCAGACAACCCAGCTGCTTTGGCAATTCTCACAGCAAGGCTTGGACTCACAAGCTGCCTTCCCTTTTCAAGATCGCACAAGGTGCCACGAGAAATTTTCAGCTTTCGCGCCATTTCCGCCTGACTGAGTTCCAACTGGCCTCGAGCCACCCTCAAAAACATACCGAAGGTAAAATCTCCAACCTCGTTTTCCAAAATAGGAACGGCCCTTTTAGTACTCATGGTGTGTAACCTCCTGAACGGCGACAACAATCAGATCACCTCGATCTGACTCCTCATAAATAACCCTATACACTCTTGTCAGGCGAACCGACCGCTGTCCTGCTCGATCGCCCTTAAGAGGCTCATCATGATAACCGGGAAGCAATCGTACTCTCCGGATACCCTCTTCTTCCACTGCGTGGGACCACACTAAGAAGTGTTCCTTAATGTAGTTCGGTAGCCGCCGAATCTGCTTTTCGGCAAACTTGGTGACCGTAACAATGCTGCGCTTTTCCACTGCGACTCCAATCCAATTGTAAGGTAAAGCACCTTACAATTCAAGTGTTCGATCGTTCCCTTCTTATGAAGCAATGCGATCGACCGTCAACGATGTGAGGGGAGCGCGCCAATCTTTATGGAATGAAGGGAAAATGAGGAGGAGGAAAAAGGTTCAAATCCTACCCCCGCTATATTTTCGCAACTAGTTCCCCGGCAACCAACCGCGGGAAATCATTAACGATTAATCTCAAGATTAAAATTAACGATAAAGCGGCGTAGCCGCTCTGATGTCTGAATTTCGCGAAAATGTTGCACGGAGGTTGCACCAGATCTGGAATAGAACCGAAACCACCCGAAATCGAAATTGGATTTAGCTGACTTGGACGAGATGAAGCCGCGGCTTTGCGACTTCAATAGGTGAATAGGTCTGCAATTTTTCCGACTAATCGTTGCAGTCCCGCACCTAACATTTCTCTTACTTTAATTAAAAATCGAATTCATGGTTGTTTGGACCATTTGCTTTAAAGTTCGAACGTCTTGCTTATTCACTCTCGCCATCACGTTCATGCCCATCGACGTGCCCATAATCGCCGAGGCCAAAGCGGAAGGGTCTTTGACGCGAGCTATTTCTCCTAATCTCTGACCTTTTTGAATTTGAGAGAGAAAAAGACCATGCATCTGCTCCACTGACTTCCGTATTTTTTTTGCCAACGCAGGAGGCACATTATTAAGGGTGGTGGCAGTGTTAACCAGAAAGCATCCACCGGGGAACTTTCGGGCAGTACAACGGCGAATTTGATCTGCAAAAAAAGCCTGAAAGCCGACTTTTACTGAACTCGCAGTAAGCAGCTTTTCAACCTCTGGATAGGCAATCTCTTTCACGTAATGATCAATCGCTTCTTCAAAAAGTTTATTCTTGTCACCAAAAGTCTCGTAGAGGCTCGACTTACTTAGGCCCATCGCTTCTAAAAGTTCCGGGAGATTCGTTGAATCAAACCCGCGGGTCCAAAATACTTCAATGGCCTTACGCAGTACTAATGTGCGGTCAAACTCTCGGGTTCTTGCCATTTGTCTAATATGCCTAATTTGGACCATTCGGTCCAGATTAATCTTTACAGGGTCAGGTTTTTACTTACGCTTGTAGAACACTAGTTAATTTTAAAAATCGATTCCGCGTTGATGGGCGGTCTACACACAACCCTGAATTAAAACGGAGTTATAAAAATGAACGAAAGCATTTTGATAACAGGAGCAAATATTGGGCTTGGGAAAGAAGCTGCCCGACAGTTAGCTCTGAAAAAAGAAACAAAAAAGGTAATTCTTTTTTGTAGAAATCAAACAAAAGCCGAGCTAGCAAAAAAGGACCTCGAAGAGCAAACAGGGAAAACGTTTTTTGAAATTGTTATTGGGGATGTTTCGGATGCAAACTCTGTAAGAAAAGCAGTAGAAAAAATAAAGGAACCTATTGATGCAATAATTCTTAACGCAGGTGGAATGGTTGGAAAAACTGCTTCGCAAGGCACATCCTCTGGTATGAATAATCTAGCCGCGACCAATATTTTAGGACATGTAGTTCTAGTAGATGAGCTTCTAAAACAAGATAAGTTAAAAAAAGTAGTACTATTTGTAAGTGCAGAAGCTGTGCCGGGAGTTAAGAGTCTCGGAATGAAACCGGTTTCAATGAAGACTTCTTCTGTAGAGGAGTTTGCTGCTGTTCTTGATGGTTCCTATTTTGGTAAAAAGTTCGATGTAATCCAAGCATACGGATACGTTAAATACGTAGGAACGATGTGGACGTTATCAATGGCAAGAAAATATCCTCATCTCAAATTTGTCGTTATCAGCCCCGGTAACACAAAGGGAACTCTGGCACCGGATAATTTGCCTCCTCCAATGAGGTTTATGTTGAAGTACGTAATGATGCCTATCGTATTTCCATTAATGGGAGGGATGGTGCATAAATTAGAAGTAGGTGTAAAACGCTTCGTAGATGGCATTTCAGATGAGCGCTATAAAAGAGGTGTTTTTTATGCAAGTAAAGAGGGTAAGTTGTCAGGTGACATGGTTGACCAAAGCACTTTTTTTACTGATTTGAAGAATACTACGTTCCAAGATAACGCTGATAAAGCAATTCACCGTTTTATAAAATAGTAACGCCGGATTGACTGTTACTTTATGTCTCCGAAAAAGAAAAAAGATAGGAAACCGGCCAAACACACAGGGGCTTTTAAAAAGGCGGTCGAATTAATGGCCTTGGGAGAGGAGGCCAATAAAGCCTACTTCGAAAAGAACCAAAAGTTTGCCGACGAAACTTTTGGAGAACTTGCCCGCAAAATCGACCGCGAAGTTCAAGCTAAAAAGCCACGTAAACAAATCGTACCCCCAAAAGCACCCTCAGAATAAATGAGACTGCTCCTTGCCGCCCGTGTTGCACATTTGTTGCACCGTACCTGGAAGGATACCGAACTAGGTGGAAAAGAACCGAGGTCGTTTAAGGACCCTTATTGGCCTAAGTCCCAGTGGTTGTTAGTAATTGCTCTGTAACTGCGGGCGGTTACAAGCGAGGTTAAAAACCTACTTCCCGGGCTCATAACCCGAAGGTCGTAGGTTCAAATCCTACCCCCGCTACCAATTTTCCTTCGGAAAATTGGTGACGTTAAAAATTAATACTTAAGGATTAATCCTTGATCCGGAAACCGGCGTAGCCGGTCGAGCAATGGGTTCTTCTCTTCGGTTCCTACCTTCAATATGATTAATAAACCCCGAAAGCATCCGCCCCATTAACCCCAGCTCCCCTTGCAACTTCTCAACCCTTTCCCGATCAACCCAATTAAATCCTCGCAACAAATCCAATATCGCAACGCACTCAAAGACAGATCCCCTCGCGATCCTCAGGAAATTCGCTTTCTCCTTAGCCCCGAAGTAGCGCTCTAGCTCCTCGGCGGGAGGGTTACGTACTACGCTAATAAGTTGGGAGACGCATAACCAGACAGACGCTTCCCGGGTGGCGGTCTGTGAACTGCCGCTCTTCGATCTTGATCCAAGAATAGATCATGAGCGAGTAAGACAGGTGCCATCGGCTCACCCAGCAACTCCAGGGAAAGAAAGGGAGACTAACGACACCATGAAGAGAAAATGCCGTTTCTCCGCTCGATACGCGATTCGCACGTTCAACGCATCAAAGCAGTGCGAACCATATGAATTTTTTGAAAGTCTCATAGCGACGACCGCGTAAACTACCTTATTCGGGAAGCGAAAAACAACACCACATATTACTTAAATATTTCAATTAACTACGATGGTCTTGTGGGTCAAGGATCGGGGCGTATTCCCGAGGACCGTCCTCTTATCCGCCATTCAAATAGCGGCGGATAAATGGCGGATAACATAATCGCCATCTTGAAAGTGGCGGAAAAGTGGCGGATAATGGAAGAGTGAGTAAATATCTCCATCTCGACCAACACAAAATCCCCCATGAGATCACGCTAACTGACTCATGCGTGAAGTGGCTGATGCGAATTGCCGAAGTAAAGCCTTTCCTCGACGAGCATTTAGGAACGCCTCTCGAAGTGCAACTCCTTCGAAGGGCTAAAGTAAGAGCTATCACCTACTCTAATCAAATCGAAGGTAACACTCTCGGTGAAGGGGATGTTACAGCCGTCTTAAACGGCAAAAAGATAAAGGGTTCTCCTAAAGATGTGAAGGAGGTCCAGAACTACCATCTTGCATTGGAGTACGCAGAAAAACTGGCGTCTGACAAGCGTTCACTTCGCATCGCTGATTTCTGCGACTTACAAAAATTGGTCACATCGGATCTGCTTCCTAAGGACCAGTGCGGACAAATTCGCACTATACCCGTGTCAATAATAAACGCGGCAACCGGGGATAAAATAGACGACTGTCCGCAGCCCCATGCGCTTCGCGATCTACTCGATGATCTTTGGCGGTGGGTCTCGGATACCGATGGGATGAATCCTTACGCACGTGCCTTCGCGTTCCACTTTATCGCGGTTGCAATTCACCCGTTCGTAGATGGGAACGGCCGAACGGTACGTCTCATGCAACATCTGCTCCTCTTGCGACAAGAAGCAAAGATAGCTCGATTTGTGCCTAGTGAAACCGCCATTATGCGTAACCGGGATCGGTACTACTCCTCCATTCGACAATCCAAGGCGCTTAGTTCCCTCCATCCCATTCTCGAGTTCCTGGCAGAGTGTTTTGCGACCGCAGCGGAAGAGGTCGCAAAAGAGGGAAGGACCCTACTCAGGAGCGGTGCAGACAAGAAGCCAGATATAAGACATAAGCGAATTATTAACTTGGGAAAGCAGTCTGAGACATTCTCTATCCAGCAAGTGATCCAGATGATGCCGGACGTCCCCCGTAGAACTTTGGAAAGAGATCTAGAAACGCTGACCAAAATGAAGGCACTCATGGCGATAGGCGACAAAAAAGCCAGAAAATATGGGCTTCCCAATGCCAGTCCCCTTTCACGCAAGCGCAACAAGAAGTGAAAGGGCTTAAAGTTGGGACGAAGCACCAGCGAAGCACGCCAAATGGAAGAATACCGAACAAAGTGGAAAGGAACCGAAAAACGCTCGACTGACTCGGGGACCTATTTTTTTCGCCCTTGGCGAAAAAAATAACGTTAAGGATTAATCCTTAACCCTAAAACCGGCCGCCGCCTTCACTGAAATGGTTGTTCGATCTCCCCTATTTCCTGGGTGAGGCCGTAACCTTAAACGAGGCTTGGCCGAGAATTCCTTGAGCCCACATATTGAAGCGCACGAACGCGGGAGTGGAAACCAGAAGGCCCGAAGCCGGAATATTATTTGTAAAAGGAGTAATCCCTAGGTCGGCCTTTTTTAGCGCAAATACGGTAAATATATAGTTATGAGGCCCGTCGGGGGGACAAGGACCAAAGTAAGAAGGGTTGCCTCCGTCATTGGTCGATTCTATGGCGCCCTTAGGAAGTTTCGCGGGAATGCTACTAAGATCTCCGGTATTGATAGAATGAGTCGTGGCCGGAATGTTGTACAAAACGTAGTGGTAGAAGCCGGTTCCCGTCGGAGCGCTTTCATCAAACAGCGTTACGGCAAAGGAACCTGTATCGCTCGGCTCGTTTTTCCACTCGAGCTGCGGGGAGATGCCTTTGTTAGAACAGCCAAAACGGTTCCCGTAAAAATTGTCCGGAATCGCTTGCTCGGCCTGTAGATCGCTACTAGTCAGCTGGAAATCCGCCGCCAGAGTCTTTTGAGAAAACGCGAAACTAAAACTCATTAAGAAGAACGTGAAAAGTGTCTTCATAGATTCAACTCCTCCAGTTACTATTCAAAGCCCTTCTATCCTAGAAAAAGCCAAGGTGTCCACTCCCCCTTTTCGGCTCTTTCGGGGCGCTGCCTCTTTCTCCAACGCCTCGGCCAGCAGTTTCTCGGGCCGCGACTAAGGTCACCTCTCATAACTCCATAAAAAGACGGCGCTTTAGTTGAGTGAGATCCTTGAAGGATTGGTCCTTAACCCAAACCCGGCCTAGCCGATCGAAGTAGATCTAATGAGGCCCAACCACCTGCCAAGACCCTTCCCCGGGTAACGAACGCGCCTAATCAGGACGCCAAGAACACCTATGAATCGTTAGGCTATACGACAGTTCCTTTTCCTTCAGCCAAAGATTACTTTTCGTTTCGGGGTGGCATTCGTTGCGGTAGCAACGCGAAACGAAAACCGCTATCGGTTCGTTGAGCAGAAAAAAGCCCGCCTTACTTGGACAAAAAGCCGTTGGGAATCATGGCCGCACTGCCACTCTGGAAAAGGTGGAAGGGCTTTCCCGTCTCATGGTCCGAGCCGCCCACGGAGATTCCGATTACTCTGCCATCCATTAGAACTACCGGCCCGCCACTCCACCCCAACTCGACTAAAATGGACATTAAGAAATGTCCAGGACTGTAGTGTTCTATCGGCGTCATAGTTCCTACTGAGACTAAGGGCGTAGATCTTCTGCTGTAGAAGCCTGCAGCAGCGATCGGAACCTCGACGCCGGTCTTCTCCCAATAGATATCCTTCACTGTCCCCTCCTCTACGACGGAAAGATGGGGTCGTCCCGCGAGCTGTGGAATCCTTAATAACGCAATATCTCGCTCGAAATCCTTTTTGACGAGGACCATGTCCTCTAAGGGAACTTTCTCACCCCTGATCTCTATTGTGGCCGTCGCTAAGGACTTGGGATCAAGAGTTCCATTTTTATCCATCCCCTGAATGCAATGATAGGCGGTCAAAATGTCCCCGTGATCAGACACTAAAAATCCACTTCCAAGAACCGACTTCGTTTCCGAATGTTTCCACATAATCCTACCCGTTGCTTCCGCTGCTCTTCGCACCGGTTCGATTGCGATTTGAGTGGGCCGAAAATAATAGCCGTGAGTGTATTCTCGTCGGAAGTTTTCTTCAGTGAGGGGATGGGGAGGCGCTTTCCTCTCTCCTCCACCCGGGGTCGCCAAGCGAAGTGAAGGGGGAATGAACTGTTGATTCAAGCCCAACCTATAATTCCACTTCACAGGTTGAGCGAAAGCTGAAGGTCCCGAAGTCGCGTGAGCTACGATCGCCGCTAAGGACTGTTGACATGCGTCTGGAATCTTCTCTCCTCCTGCTTCCACTAGCGCTTGGTATCCCTCCCTACGTCTTTGTAATTGGGAATCTTCTTCTGGATCCGCATGTGCCAATGCAGCAAAGAGCGTCAGAAAATAGAGGCAAAGTGTTCTGTGAACTAAACGGTCTTCGCTACCAAGAAATCCCGTTTTATACGCCCTGCGACTCATTCAATCTCCTCAACATCAGCCTTTTCTAACACAGGTTTGCGAGTTTCTACCAAAGCTACCCTGCTATGATTTCCCCTTCAGGAAAATCATCATTAAGGATTAAGCCTTATGGATTAATCCTTAATCCTAAAACCAGAGTAGCCGGTCTATAGAAGTCTTTGCATCCTCTCCGCACAAGCAAATACGATTTTTTTCCACTCGATGAAATTGAAGACCCGATTTGGCCGGTCTCTTTTTTACCGATACCGAAGACGAGTAGGTGTCCGTCTAATTCCCCGGCCAGTGGTTATCTACGCCGGCAAGCCAGGTATCTTGGAGGATCACGGTGGGATCAATTCTTTGTAAATTTCGTACGGCGTTCCGTTTCACTACGGCGTTATAGACCATGCCTTTTCCCGGAGCGTAGTAAGAAAGCGTAATGGGGACTTCGGGTGTCAGGGGCTCTTTGAAATCGCGAAGCTGCACAAAGACAGACTGATATCGAGTGCTCGTGCGGGGCGAGGTAAACTCCCCGACAAAAACCCATGAGAAAGTTTGAGTGTGATGTAGTTCACCGTCATCTTTCAGCAGATCGATTTCCCAGGCAAGTCCGTCCACAGGTTCGGGATACTTAATAAGTTGATTCTCTTGCCACGCACCTTCCTTCTCTTGCCAGAAGTAGTTTTTATTTCCTTCCACTTTAGAATACCCTTCCGACTCAGAGATTTTTTCGCCGTTTTTTGAAAGAGTTCGGGAATGGGTCACACCACGAAATCCTTGGAACGTTTCACGAGTGGAGACTGTCATGTAGTGATACTCGCCCACCTCACTGCTGCCGGCCTGCCCGTGCATCGTATGCCTCACCTTACCAGGAGGATCAGACACTTGATATTTGGCTGAGAGGAATCCCAAGATGCCTCCAGAGGGAGGTTTCCCCGCGGTCATGCGAATGACCAAAGAACAAGGACCTTTGACGATGCGAACCCCACTCGGGATCGCCTGGAGGCCCAGACCATAAACAAGGGAAACTAGGATAAGCATGAGTCTCATAGAATTTCTCCTAAGCGGCCTTACTTAGCACAACGAGCCCGCGAAATGAAGAGTCTTGAGAAGTTAGGCACGAATTTGGGCGTTCCCGTCGCAATGTTACAATAGAAGGTGCTACGCCCGACATCCAGACGCCCTTTTCCCGCAGTTTACCTATAGCTCCTCTGAAAACACCTTCTCCGTGATCCTCCAAAACCTGTCTTGTTTCCTGGCGATCACGAAGGCAGGTAGTCTGAAAAGAAGCTGGTACTTGATGACGTCCCTGGGACGCTTGAACTCCGTAGCCAACTCCGGACGCCGCAGATGCGAACGCAGAAAATTGATATTAAATTTCTTAATAGACGATGCATTGCTGAAAAAGTGGGCCTCGCTTAAATACCTGGCGTCGTAATCGAAATAGCGAATTTCTAGGTAGGGATTGCCGTTTTTATCTTTGCGCTCCTCAAAAGTGATGCGATCTGGGGTCAGGACATGGGCATTCTTAGAAAGCTTGGCCTGCTTGAGTTTTGCCTCCGCGTCGACCAAGACAGTCCGGCAGGTATCGCAAGCCTTGGCCGTAACATCGTTCTCCGCTCCACACGAGTGGCACAGCTTGAGCCGAAACCGGTAACCGCAAGGCGTGAGAAGGTAAGTCGATGGATCCTGAGTCGAGCCGCGGCATTTCCTTCCAAAATGTTCGAGCACCACTCCGTCGGTATCCGCGTACCCCCAAAAAATATTTTCGAAACCACATTCCGGGCAAGGCACGTAGACCGGCACGGTATCTTTGGCCGGACGCCGGTCGCTGATATCGGGCATGTAGATGTCATGCCCCATTCCGGTGTAGTCCAAGATGTAGCAGTCCTTCTTATCCGGAGAAAGACGCAGCCCTCGGCCAACGATCTGTTGATAGAGACTATTGGATTCGGTCGGGCGCAAGATCGCAATTACGTCTACGTGAGGCGCATCGAATCCGGTGGTCAACACCGAGACATTGACGAGGTACCTGAACTTTGCGGCCTTGAAATCCGCTACAATCCGGTCACGCACGGCCATTTCGGTATCGCCTACGACCAACCGTGCCTGCCCCTCGGGCAGGTAAGAAAGAATCTCTCGCGCATGCCGAACGGAAGCGCTGAAAATCATGACTCCTTTTCGGTGATAGCGCTCAGTGATGTCGACGATATTGTTGATGATGAGCGGGGTTAGCTGCTTCTGATTCTGGAGGAGTTCCTCTACCTCAGTCACAGTGTACATCCCTTCTCCCTTGGAAAGCTCGGAGAAGTCGTAGCTGGTGACCGGAATGTCCACCTTGATCGGCACAGTCAGAAACCGATTCTTGATCATATAAGAGAGTGGAAGCTCGAAAACGCACTGCTTAAAAAACCTCGGCTGATCCGTTTTGATCTCGCCAGTTTGTGATCGTTCATAGATCCACCCCAGGCCCATACGATATGGTGTGGCCGTCAGTCCCAAAATACGAAGGTCAGGGTTACAGAACCTGAGCTTCCGAATGACCTCCTGGTATTGCGTATCGCTGTCGTCAGCCACCCGATGGCATTCGTCGATAACCAGCAGAGAAAAGTTATCGAAGAAGTCATCAGGCGCTCGAGCGATCGACTGTACACTTGCGAAGATCGCCTTCTCATGTCGATCTTTCTTGCCAAGGCTAGCGGAAAAAATTCCGGCCGAAAGGCCGTAGCTGATGTACTTCTCGTGATTCTGCCCGACCAGCTCCTTGACGTGGGCGAGAACGAGCACTCGCCCTTTGGCGATGCGGGCAAGCTCTGCGATCACCAAGCTCTTACCTGATCCGGTTGGCAAAACGACCGCTGCCGGCTCTTTGCTGTGCCTAAAGAATTTGACGGCGTTATCTACTGCGGTTTGCTGGTAATCTCGGAGTTTGTATTTCAAGCTTCCAAAATCTTGCCACATAGGTCGCAGCAAGGGAAATCTTGATTGGGCACCATCTAAATTTTCCCGTCTACTTTCCCCTTTTTTGGAATAGGAGCAGGGCCCAGCCCTCGAGGTGGGACTCGCTTAGGTACGTCAAACCCAGAGACGAGAAGAAGGGACGAAGCGAAACCGTTTGCAGGGGAGTGAACCCGCTGAGCAACAGCCGACCTCCCGGCTTTAGCCCGGCGGCCAGCGCAAGGCCCAGCTTTCGCAATGGGCCTTCCAGAATATTCGCGGCAATCAAATCGAAGTGCGGCCCCCAGTAGTCGGGTGACAGATCCGTGAATGCGATTTCAGTCGCGTGTTCATCCAGAGCAGCGTTTCTTCGTGCGGCTTCCAGCGCGAGAGAGTCAATATCCGTCCCAATAACGTGCATCGCCTGTCGGGCTCGCGCAATCCGCGCGAGCACTCCCGTTCCCGTCCCAACATCTAAAAAGGAAAGGCCCGGATGTTGCCGGCAGAGTAAGTCTACCGCCCCCGCACAAAGCCGGGTCGTGGGGTGCGTGCCGTCCCCAAACGCTGTGCTGGCCATTTGGGGAAGGACGATGCAGTTTTCTTCCTGCCGCTCAATTGGACAATCGACATCATAAAGTACAACCAGTGGAGCGACGTTGCGGGCCCGCAGTCTCGGTGAGGATTCAGCCATATCTGGTAGATACACCGATTCACTCATTTGGCGTTGTCAGCAGATTTAAGCTCGGCGGATACACGCCTTTGAGAAAACTCTGTGATCGGTAAGATATGGATGTCTGCCTTGTCTCGGAACCTAAACGAAATCGTGCCGGAATTTGGATCAAGAGCCTGAATGACCTGCGGAGCAACAAGAAATCCCAATCGATAGCACGCGTTGTCGACTGTACTAGGGGTAATAACTAAATATGGCGTTTGAGATTCCGTATGAATCATAATTCCGCCGGGTAGACGTGACGTTCCATCGGGATGATTGAACCAATCATCACCTACGTTCCCCATCCAACTGCCGAGCTGGTACAAATCCAGAGTCTGACTTCCATCGTATCGAATACTCACAATCTCGAGATCACGCTGATTCGCCCGCAAAGTACTTGGCAAATAATTTCCCATTCCCGCAACGTGCGATGCTCCACTGACTTCAGGTAGCGTAATGACAACATTTCCACCGTCACCACTAGCCTTCAGGATTGCCCCTTGACGGAGAAAGTGGCGATAAACTGCTCGCATTTCTGTGTGCTCCCTCTCTCCGCTGGCATGCAGTATCATCAAGAACTCAGTGGCTGTCTCTGGTCGTGGGCTGCATATATTGAAGATGCCGTACGAATCCTTATGGGTATCGAAGCTAAGTATTTCCTGACGTTGCCCATCGAAAAATGTCAGCCGGTGGCTCCGCTCATGTGGAAAAGACAGAGGGTGGAATTCTAAAGAATAAGCATAGCTTCTAGCTTCCAAGTTTCGGCCCAATCTCAGAACAAGCTCGCCGGCGCCAAAAAAGGTCTTAAGTCCGCTCTCAGCGATAAAGCCCGCACAATCCATTGCCGTAACTGATAAAGATAAGAAAAAGGAAACCAGCAAGAATTTGGCACTCAACCATTTGACCAATTGATATTTCCTTCCTGACATGGCCAGACGGGCTTTCCAGATGGGTTACTCATTCGCCATGGCCCGTTTAAAGAGACGAGTTCGTACCATATTTTAGCGGTGTGTCGCCACTTGCTGAATATAGTGATTGAAAATCAAGTTGTTGCCTGGGCACCAGCGAAGCACGCCGAATAGAAGAATACCGAAACTACTCTCACTTACGGACGGGTGGACGTATCGACAGCCTTCAAATCTTTCATCAAAGCCCATCCCTTCACCCCGGAAAGCTGCGCCCATGGATATTGTACGCTGGTGATTTCCACGACAGCGTCCTTCTCCACATGGTCTACCTTTACCCATGGCTAATATCTCGTTTGGTCCGAGCCGAAGTCCAATTTGCACAAATTGGAAGCAAAAGCGACAACAAAACCAGCCCGCATGTCCCAGTACAAATTGCGATCACCGTTAGACGGATTCCCATTGACACGTTGAGTCCTGGTTGTTACCCACACGGAATTAGTCGAGTCGCCATTCGAAAAATCTCAGTAAGGGGTGATTTCATGAAGCTACTAGCTTATTTCCTGGCTTGCTGCCTCACGCTCACGTCCTACGGTGATGAAATCAAAGTTTATTCATTTCACCCCACTAAGATCGGTCCTGCCGTTGAAGTCCCACACCATGCTTTATTGCCCAATCGAATCTATTTTGCCAAGAGTCCGGTGACTGGCCAAGAGAGAGTGTTGCTCAGCCGATCCCGCTCAAAGATACTCCAGGGTTCTGATTGGTTTCGCCAATTTATGCTCAAACAAGCGGTTGCCAAAAGCTATGTGCAAAACGCCGCGCCGCAATCGGACAGCGCGGTCCTTGAGTGGTTTGGACTCTCGGCCGGAACGGTAGTGGCGGGATCATTCTTTGGCTTAGAGGCCGAAGAGGCTCAGGACCTATTTATCTTCAGGCAGGTAGAGAAAGGAGAAGGCGGCAAACAATATCTCGATGCGTATTGGGAAAAGCTTGAGAGCCGGAGCCTTCCCATTATCGTGCGAGCTTTTGATCGGTTTGAGAACATGGGTTCGGAGAGTGGGATGCTTGCGTGGGAGTTCGACCTTAAAACACAAGAGTGGCAGATTCTTCCGGTACGTACGGAAAACGGAAAGAGAGTGATTCGCTCCGAGAGCGCGTTCACTCCAGGCATTTACTCGGTTTTTGATACGGCACTGGGCCAGCATGGATCGTATATGTTCGCCTATCTATACAAGTTCCCCAGGACGTTGGACGAATCCACTTATTATCCACTTGCCGTGGGCTCCGAAGTTAACTCCAAATTAGTGGATTCGGTAAAAGTCCCTGAAACCATCCTCCGTTTGGAAGCGGCACGCGACCTTGAAGGTTTCGAGTACGTGAAGTGGAGTGATCTGGACCCGCGTAAATTCGGAGCATCGCCATACAAGATGATCCACGCGGAGAAAGACGAGGCGCTCGTCACACGAAGAAACGCCCAAGGCGTCATAACAGGCTGGGAGAAAGTGACTTTCGTTTCCGAACCTGAAGTATCTCGTTCCGGAAGACCCGTCTCCTACGGCGTTCCCCCTTCCCGTGAACCTACTCCCATTCCCGGAATGTTTATGTTCTCGGGCGAAGAATGGGTACGTAGAATTGATAAGCGACTACAGGTGCTCGAACAAAAAATCAAGTAGGCAGGACGAAAGATGCCACGCTAGATCGCCAGCTGCCGCCCTTTCGAATCGAAGGACTGGTTTTTATAGAGGAGCGGCTATTTCGAAATCCGGCGAGTCATTTGAAAAGAAACGCCTTGCTACGTCCTGAAGATATTCGTCGAAGTTCATTCCCTCGACCATTTCGAATCCGCTCGCGTAGACCTCTATCCCGGATTCCCCAGTCTTTGGATAAACATGAATAGTTACCTGTCTGTTTCGCGGGCTAATTTGTTCGTCTGCGAAGAAGGGGTTATAGCAGATTCGAAACCTTAGCTTGCGACCGTCCGGGAAATTCGCAACGCCATCGCGCCAGAAGCCACTACTCTCGGTAAACTCGAGTGTTGTTTGGGGCTTCTCTTTAGGTTGATAAGCTATTGGTCCCACTATGTAATTCCAGCACCAAGAGAACGGATTTATCGCAAGCGCATAAGAAGGACAGACTAGCGTAATCAGCAGAATGAGGGTAGACCGCCGCATATGGGAGAGTACATATCGGTTTCCGCGACCCAACACCACCCCCAAGATGCAAAACCGCCATTTTTTTGCCCTCATCGACGGTAATTTGGCGAAACTTGGAATCAGAATGATCCGACTTTCCGAAGGGATCACTTTGGCTTGACGGAATAACTTTGCAAGAAGGCTTTTAGTTCATCGGGAGAGCGACAAAGTTTCTCAAGTCCGCACTCCACCATGATCCCCACATCGTGAAAAACGAATCGTTTGCGCCAATCGGAAAATAATCCAACGATAATTTTCGCCTTAGCAACGGCATATCCGACTTCCCAAGCCGTTCCCTCATCGGTGGCCGTCCCGTTCAAATTAGCGACCACCAGATCGGCATTTTCAATCGCCTCTCGGTTCTTCAGATATATTCGTTTTACGTCGTCCTTGGAATTAAGAGCACCGGCATCTCGCTGGGGGAGAAACGTCTCCCATCCGGCTTCCGCCGCCCATTTCTCTATTTGCGCTTGCGCCCATCGTTCTGCCTCATTAAAAAGAGGCCCTGCAATGTAGATCCGGCCTTTTGACACGCCAGCGATTTACCACAGCCCAACTAAGCTTGTATAGGCGAAGATTTACGTAGGGGTTATCGGTGATTAAGTTCGCAGTGAGGAAAGTACCCACTTACTTTTTGCTCTATGTGGCCAAAAGTAAGTGGGTTCTCTCCTAATCTAAGGCTTCAGATTAACTTCATAGAAGACCAAGGAGGTGGAACGGTAGACCGCCACCACAACCGCGTCATTCGACAAGATCACCGGTCGAATGTGAATGACGGCATCGTAATTCGGAAAATTTTCGAACCTGGCTACCATTTTGGGAGTCTCTTTGGTGTTCTCGATCGGCACCGACCACAATTCCGATAGCGAACGGGACGAACGGTCTAGCCCGAGATAATTGCGTACCGCAAGAATTTTTCCTCGAAAAGTCTTAACCGCCGCGAAGTCAAAGCTCTCCGTGAAGTCTTGGTGAATGGGGGCGGAGATAAGTCTGGCCGGCGTACCATTCTCGATCTCGGGGGACATCGTCTGGTGATCGAGTTTCACATTAAATGGCGTGTTGAGCGGCGCAGGTAATACCTTAGCCAAGCCGGGTCGTACCGACTCATCGTTGCTCACGTAAAGTTGTCCCGTGCTCAACTGCCAGGGCGTTCCGAACCTACGAAGCTTCGAAGGAAGGCTCTGCTCGTTCCCATCTTCGGAAAGCGCTACTTCGGTGAGGCTCTCGGGGTCGAATATTCCGTAGCTCTTTTTACCTTTAGTGTAGGTATGAAGGATCTTTCCATTGTCGATGGCGACAATCCGTTGTTGGGGAAGGTCCTTAGTCCAGCGACGAAGCTCAGAGAGACGTTTGGTCTGGAGATCGTAGCTCCAGAGGATTCTAGTTGTGACATCTTCCCCCTTCCCATCGCCGTAATCGAGCAAATGGGCGATCTTATTCTTCGCATACGCCACTGGATAAGAGCCCCCAATCCCAAAGTAGGTTTGAGCTCCGGTGACAACCTCTTGCTGCTCCCCTGTCTTCAGATTTAGGAGAGCAAGTTGGGACGACGGATAACCAGTGCTATCGCGAGAAACCCCATGCGCGTAAACGACACGATCGTCCCCCACTTCAGCTAGGTTCAATAGCTGGTCGGTAGCGATTCCAACCCACAACCAATCCGCGGGAACATGGTAAGCAAGTTCTGTGATTTTTCTCAGACGTGGAGAATCAGGGGTAATTACGATCAGCTGAGAAACCCCATCGCTAGGAAGCGATACGGCTCTTCCAAGTTCACACGCAAAGAAAGTACTCATGACATAGGCAACCAACAAATAGATCTTCATACCAGCACCAGCTCCTTAGTAAGTCGCATTCCAAAGTGCGACCGTTTCTTCACCAACAAGGCTCGGACGGCTAAGAAAAAGTCTGAACCCTTTTCAACAAAGATGAGCAGAAACGACTCATCGTGTCAATCTCTTCAATTTGGGATCTTTGGTGGACGTTCATAGAAAATAAGTAAACGGCGCGCGTGATATTAATTTTCGCGATGGGACGGCGACGAGAGCATACGGGCTTCCCACTTGGCCCCCGTCTCCTGTCGTCTCATCTAGTCATGGTGTCGCGTCGCCACCGAGCGGCTGCGCCTGCCAGATTCCCCAGGGCAGAGTGGTCAACCCAAACGAAGTTCCTTAGTCCGATTTGGAATGTGAAACGAAAAGAGAATCAATCCAGAGAAAAACTTGGAAAAGAAGCTCTTCGGTAGACAAAAAGAAAAAAGAAGAACGGCTCTACTTACTTCATAAGATCCCTCGACTTACGGCTTCGGGATAGTCATCCGTTCGAGAAAGGCGTCTTGGCAAGACGGCCGCATCGTGCTGTATTGACGTTATCCTTTTAGTTTTGCATCGGGTGGGTCGTCTATTTAGGGACGATCATAGGGGGTGATTGTGGCTATTTTACACGCGCGGATGTCTTTGGACTCTGAACCGGTATCCGATGGGCACGGTGTGATTTCGCGTGCCATGTGGACAGTCATCATTTTAGGCATCTTTAGTTTTGCCGCGAAAGCATCCCTGCTGTGTCGAGACCGTATCGCCATGAGAAAGCCGTTTGGGGTGCGAGCCGGTCGACTCGCACGACGATTTCGTTTGCGGCTTATTGATCACCAGTACGGCGAAGTGGATTCGGCAACGGAAGCTGACTTGGTGGTTGATTTTTATGGTCCCAAAAACACCTTTCAATTTCCTTCTCGATCGTTTGACTCCGTTTTTAAAGACGCCATGGTCTCATCGCGATTGGATTTCTTGAGGAATCGCGCCCTATCTCGCGACGAATCTGGAGACTCTCCAGGATTTAGAGCGGTCGTAGACGATTACGAAACGGAGACTTCAACCGAGCCATGGGATCAGGGGATACGAGATGGGATTTCAAAGGGAACGGTTCGTCTGAATGTGATTTACCAAGAGCATCCGTCGGGTGTTGGTAAATTTCTGGAATCGCCGGAAATCGCTTTGGTAGGGATTATTTCTCAGCTATTTTTCACCGAACTCAGCGAACTTTACGCAGAATCTTGGACCGATCTGATCGATACCGGAGTGGCATCGGCGACTTTGGCCGGATTGTGCACAGGAAACGATTGCCGAACCCAAGTGTCCGATGTGTTTCGGCTTCGAACGACCTGGTACAACAAGCTCCAATTTTATACGGAGATGGTCAAGCACCGGCAGGATTTTCCACGCGACTTCTTCCTGGAAGATCTTTTGGAGATCGATCAGTCGGATCTTGATCTGGATTTAAAAATCAAAAGCAGTTTCAAGCGGTTTCACTACGGGATCGACCCGCGCTTCATCGACCTACTGTGGGACGTCCCCCTGCCCGAACGTTGGGAATTTGCGATGGCCAATCCCCCCCGCCTCGCCTCTCGTGCTCGCTAACGCCGGGAATAAGGCAGCTTCCCCTAAATGTGACTTGCGAAATACTGACAGACCTCTTCGTGTGTCTTCTTTTCATTCGTGATGGGATCGAACACATCGAAAAAGTCCAGAGGGGCATAGCCAGTCTTGAGCGCATCGGCGCGCGCCTGCCCGGTTAACGTAGACCAGGTGGCGATTTTCTTCATGGTCGGCTTCTCCGCGGTAAGAAAAGAGGACACCTTGGGATCTTCCGCCGCAACTTCATTGAGAAGATCGAAGGCAAGTGCCTCGTCCAAACGAAACGCACCCGTTTGCCATTGCCCATTAGTCCGAGTCTGTGTCGAATCTAAGAGGTTAGGCAAGTCACTCTCCAATGAGAGCTCAAGGCTGGGATCGATTCCCAAAAGACGCAGCCCCTCTACGAAAAGCAGTGTCGTGGCCGGATAGTGGGAGCTCGGACCCGCCGAATACAAACTTTGTACCTTAGGGGCGATAGTGAACCACGCGTCGGTGCTGATGCAGTCAAAGGCATCGCTTGTGGCGAGAACCGCCCACTTATCATGATCAAAGTTCTTGTCTCGATGTAGTCGGGTCAAAGTCCCCAGAGCGACCGTATTGCCCAACTCATGGTTCAAGTCGGTATTGGCGTAGGGATAGGCACGGCCGGTGAGTAAGAACGAGTTACCATCTGAACCGGTGCTAAATTGTAGGCCCGAATATCTGGGTTCGCTATTACGAATGGCTAAAAATTGCGCAAAGCCCGAGTGATCCTCGCTAGAGATCGCTCCCGCCTCATCACTATAGGCGCCGGCCCAAACAGGGTATTGTCCCCAAATCGGACGCGTGGGAGTGGCATGACACACGGTGCACCGCATGACGTCGGTAGAGATACTGGGTTTTCCCGCGGTACTGAGATCGATCTCCCCATAGTGATAGGTGCCCAAACTTTCATCGAACTCCGCGAACTCGAGACTGGAGAAACGAGGATCGGTAGCAATATTTCCCACCCCCAGCAAAAAACGGGCGTCCGGACCGTAAAAAACGAGCCGCGGCCTTTCGTAGCTCGATTCTTGGAGCGACCGCGAATGATGAACCAAGACAAAATCGCTCGTGTAGTCGGAAGGGAGGTCTTTGAGAAACTGACTCACCCCGGTATCGGGGTGTGCCGACAGATAGGTCTTAATTTGAGCCGCTGTTATTGGAAAGGTGATTTCGGCTTTCACGGAGGAGCACAGAATGAGAGAGAGGCCGGTCGTCAGAATTCGAAAAAAATGGCACCTTGTTTTCGTCCCCAATCCCATGAGTGGGAAAATTTTAAACGAGAACGTGCGAGCGAGTAACGACGCGACGGGCCCATCCCCTAAAAACGGTATCAGCTTCTTTCAGACCCGAGCAATGAGGCTCTAAAAACAAGCTGATACCTTTTGGAGATGGACTAAATTTCGACCACGGAGGCTGGTTCGCGAGCGTCCGATAGCCTTCGCGGTGATGGCATGACACTTGCTCATTTTAAGAGGCGGGGGGTATCGGATGTCCCAATTCGATTTGATAAACTCAGTAAGAGCGGCTCGAGAATCGGGAGAGTCAAAAATGAACGCTGCTCAATCCGTCTTTGACCTTTTTAATTCAGCCCTTCGTGCCGGCGCCTTCCAATACCATCTCAATAAGGCCCTTTCTGCGGCCAGTCCACAAATAGACACGCTTCGGAAACGGAATTTTGGAGTCCTTCTTTTTGTTCTCGTTAACAAGTGTGATGATGGGGAAAATCTCTTCGGAGGGTTACAGGTCGTTGGAGGAGGAAACACCCCCTGGCAAGCTTACCAAAGTTTTCGACCCTCGCTTTGGAATGAGTGTAGCGAATCGGCAAGTCTTTGGCTCTGGTATACGGCATTTGGAATGAGCGTAGAGTCACCGGAATCGATCAAAGTGAGTGGATCGTATCTGAAAAATGAACAGATTCGTCAAAGTATTATCGACTCGATCCGAAATCGGTATGGATACTCTTCTACTGAATTTAGGTAATTCGGTCGCTTCCGCGATGAGATAAAATCTTTGGTGTCACAAATAGTATTCGAACCGTTACGATAAATCCGCTCGATGTCAGGTCGTTGCAACGAGAAACTCTTCACCACTGGAGGGTTGAAGTCCATCGGTCCGACCGGTGAAGTACCGCTGGACGATATCGTTTCGGGATATGTGTCGGACATCTCGAAAACCGGCTTCGCGCGCAAGCTCTAATATTTCAGCAGGACGAAAGAAGCTATTAAACGGTGTTCCGGCCGCCCGCGCACGCTCGTAGACCATTTCGTGTTGTGATCGTTCTGCCGGGTCGACAAGATCCAGGGGCAAGAGGAAGGTCATCGCTAACGTAGACCCTAGCGCCAAAGCCGCGATTTGACGCAAAGTCGACAAATTCGCCTGTTTGGTGAGGTACATAGAAACACCCGTGGAGGCCACCACCGCGGGTTGGGTGGCGTTGAAGCCATTCATCGTCAACTTCTCCCACCAGGAATCTCCCGCTTCGAAATCTACCGGAACAAACTGCAAATGGTTCGCAATGCCAAGGCCAACCTCCACCAAACGCCGCCGCTTCCACTCTTGTGTCTCGGGCTTATCGATCTCAAACACACGCAACTTTGATGCGACGTCTGGCCTCCTCTGGGCGAAGGTATCAAGGCCTGCTCCGAGAATGACATACTGGCTGATGCCGTGGCGAACCTGCTCCTGCACTACATCTTCAATGAATCGGGCGCGACCCACGATCGATGCCCGATAGCCGCGAGTGCCCTCAGGATGCATATCTGGTCGTTGTCGCCAGCTCTCATCCGGGGCTACGAGTTGCAGCCCGATCTCGTCGGCTAGAACGTGTGGCGAAGCATCGAGCTGAACATGCATGGCGCGCCAAAGGGCGACGCGTACCGCCGTGTGATCTGGCACCGTGGTTTGTTTTCTATCCATGTGTCTACCTACTTTCTTGGAGAAACCATACCCGCTCTATATTATCGGCAAAAGGTGTGAACACAGAACTTCAAAAATAAGTTGCGACATAAATAGTGTAAAATAGAACTCGAGTAAGGGGGAATAGTATGGGTATTTTATTTGTTCTGTGGTTCTTCGTGCCCAGCGCAACACCGGCATATTCGTCGGACAATCCCTTCCAGAGATATTTAGAAACCGAGTTTATGGGAGACAAAACAAAAATCCATTACTCAGCCGAAGAGCGCACAGAAATCGAAGCTATTCTCCTACAAGAGCGACCGATTGCTGGGAAACCAAGATCGTCGAATAGAGAAACCGAATCGAAGCCAACTCCACAGTCCACGCCCTCATCGCCGGGGAAGGCAAAGGACGATTCCGAACGCTTTACCATCGAGGGCCTTCGCGTCACCACAGCTCCTCAGACTTCAAAAAGCAATATGCCCGTGTCGAATGGAGAAACCGATTCGAAGCCAACTCCACAGTCCACGCCCTCATCACCGGTGAAGGCAAGGGACGATTCCGGACGTACCATCGAGGACCTTCGCGTCGCCACAGCTCCTCAGACTTCAAAAAGCAATATGCCCGACCCTACCGCACCCCCTCAGTCTCCTCCGCCTCAATTAGGGCCTCATGCTCAAGAACCTCCATCAGGGGGAATGATGAACCCCTATGGGTCCCCCCATACTTTCGACCCTAGGCCACCGGTACCGCATACGAAGCCAAAGAAAGTGTGTCCCGATGAAAATTTGCGTCGTGAAGCGATGTTTGCCTATCTTCTGAACGACTATACGGCTCGACGAAAGTCGGTGGGAGATCCCACGTTGAACAAAGAGATGGCCACCCGGAGATTACTCACCGAGTTTCACGAAAACTTTCCCGCAGCCTCGGTATCGAAAGCTATAGATGAAGCCGTCGGCCGGCGCCGCAGGGAAACCTCTCCTGATCTCGCAAAGGCTTTGGAACGTGAATTAGTAGAATCATCGGATAAAATCACCAAGCTTCTAGAGTCAGATAGAATCACCCGGCTTCTAGAGGAGGATGCCAAGCTAATCCACGACAAGAATGCCTCAAAGCGTGGAAGCACGCGCGAGGGGGAAATCGAGCAGGAAATCGCGATGCTTTTCGAGCGACTTCCCTCGAACGCTGACCGAAAATTGCTTCGGTTTGGATTGGATTTTGAAAGACGCACAATTCTCTACGCCTCGTTCACTATTCCCACCGAAACGTCAGCCCCCCGGGACTTCGAACAGTTTCTAACCGAAATTGATTGCGACCAATCTAGCGAGGCACTCTTTGAGAAAATTGCGGAAGAGATGGCGACCGTGCCCTGGGATGAAGATAATCGTCTACATGTGCTGCACGCCATCTTGGAGTTAAAAGTCCGTTCCGCAGAGCCCCGCAATACTGTCGGTGTACATGGACAGCCCGTGGGCAGGACGCGCCAACCGTAAGTGGGGCCCCGTCTGCTTAAGACTGAGTTTACGCCCTCCTATCTACCGTGCTACACAGAGCAGATGTGGTACTCATTTCTAATCTCGTTTGTGCTTACCGCCGCCTTGGGAGCAGATGCTTCCGTTAAACTTCCACTCTTCGAGACGCTGGTGATAGGCAAACATAGCATCTCCGGTTCAATTGCCCCTCTACAGGCAAAAGAGCTTCTGCACTCGAAGGAGTGTCGAAACGCCTCACACACTCCACCGGCGTCGGACAAATTTGCCGAAATCGACCGGAACCTATTGCAGGGAAGATGCTGGATCGTCGAGCAAGTGGCTCAGGCCACGCCTCCCACCGCGCGACTGTTTTCGCCCGCCTTGAGTGAATTCACTGACATTGACCAGCTTTCCGAATCGTTATTTCCTCCTCGTTCCGATGGCGATTCCTTCAAAATTAGTCGCCAGGGAAATGTCATCGAAATTACGTCTGGCCTTGCGGAGAACGGATTCTTGCCGGGATATACCGTTCGTTACCATCTGATTAGCAGGGGCAGTTTTAACCATCAGAAATCGGAAGAGATTCTTTTTAGGAAGGAGTCTTCTGCGAATGGAGCTACCTTCTCGGAATGTGAGATGGTGATTTTGGGCGAAAAAGATGGTTCGAAAATAGACGTTATCGCTCGTAAGGCGATTGGCCGTTGCGCATAAGTAAAAACATTGCTAATTCACCACTCACAAGAGCTAGTGCAATAAACATCACGGAACTCTTTTACTTAGGTATCTTGGGGTTCCAGTCTTCATTTACCAGCACGACCCGGTACCCTTCAAAATCCTCAAACGTCTTGCCGTGAATATCCCAATAGGGGTTGTGAGACTTAACCGATAAGAACCCATGTTTGTTCATTCGCTCGACCGCTAGGCGCCACTCGGGGGCCATCGGAAAGTAAAATACGAGAAGGTTCTCTTTGGTAGGAGCAGACGGGATCGCTACCCCGCTCTCGTTAGTAAACTCAAGATGATATTGAGAACTGGCGTGTCCCAGCATGATGCCACTGAATCCAGCGTGATCTTTAAACTGGCTAAGCAGATCGAGTCCCAAACCATCCCTATAGAACGCAAGAATCTTTCCCAAGTTGTTGGTCGCTCTAGCAACTCTTAATTTCATCATCGTTAAATCCGTAACATTCGTTAAAACGCACTCGACTCGCTCACTCTAATCATGACTAGACTCACCCGGATATGTGAAAATCACACTTTAAGAAACGAAAAAAGGGGTTCGCACTGGAACCTAAACCCCTATTATAATTTGACTTATTCCTATATTTGGGAGTACCTAGGCAAAACCGAGACGAAGCCAGTCATCACCAAACAGAATCGTTCCAGCGGCTTAAAGGATAAAACAGCGGTGAAATCAAAGCCCAATAGAACCATAGAAATCGTGGCCGGCCCAAACGGCAGCGGAAAATCCACCTTCGCCCAGGCCTATTTTAGGCTTCAAAATGGACACGCCCGCTTTATCAACGCCGACACCATCGCGTCAGGCCTGGCGGCGGGTAAAGAAAGCCAAGCCGCCTTTCATGCGGGCAGAGTGATGTTGGCAGCTATCACCGATGCCTTTCATGCCAATGAAAACTTCTCTTTTGAGAGCACGCTGTCAGGGAAAACCTGGAGGAAAACTTTAGAAGAGGCAAGAAAAAGAGGCTACCAGCTCACTATCTATTTCGTGTACCTGGAAAAAATATCTCTCAATATTAAACGCGTTCAGCAAAGGGTAAGAGAAGGCGGTCACTCTATTCCAAAGGAAACCATTCTCAGACGATTCCCTCGGTCATTTGAAAACTTCTGGAAAGTGTATCGCCCATTATGCAATAGCTGGTTCATTTTTGATAACTCGGGTAGTAAACCAAAGCAGATCCAATCCAAAACTGACTTCGACCGGCTCGAAAAACTTGAACAGCTTCGCTTTGAAAAAATGTTCCTTAAATTGGGAATGGTGCCATGACCACAAAAAGTAAAACACCTCTGCCCAAAGCCCTACAAAAAGCTATCGACCTCTTTCCTAAAATTGTCTCCAACAATAAAACCGAGAAGATAAAAAAACAACGCTTTGCGGACAAGGTATTTGGCGAGCTAGCAAAGAAAGTTCACAAGGAAGTCCATGGTAAAAAGCCCCCAAGATAGAAACCACGATTCACCTGGCCTCACTGCCATCTAACGCGCGAGTCTATTTCCAGGCAACCGCCCTCACCGGCGAGCCTTCGAGTCCATTCAGTGGGAGGGGAACGGCGGAAAAAACGACTGCCAAAATAGACCGCCAAAGAAACACCCCTATCTCCGATAAGAGTCACTGACTCCTGGTAAGGCTTTATAACAATTCATTTCACCGCGGCTCCCTTGGCTTCGCGAAGGCGACGAACCAAAATAGGAACGACCACCATCAACACTAAAATAATCACCGTCGTCCAGGTGCCATCTCCTAGAATGCTATTCAGCCAGAGTGTGGAAATCATCAGCACGGAAAAGTAAATCATGTCGCCCGTGATGGCTAACATCCACCCAATCAGGAAACCGTGACCGGCGGCGGCCGCCGCCGCTCGACCCGTCATAGGATCCACACCAAACGACACCGTAATGAGTGAGAGCGGCCCCAGACGATTTCCATAATGTGACGTCGTCTGCTTCACCATTTTTTTAAACGCTTCGCTGAATTGGGCCACCTTTGGAGAACGTTTGCCCACTTTGATGACCAGCAACATCACCGGCTCGAACAGACAGGCCAGAATGACATCAGAAATCAGATAGAGAATCATCGTAACCGGCCATTGGATGCCTCGGCTGCGTGCCAAGAGCACGCCGGCCGGAATACCGCCACCGATCGGAATGAGAAATAGTGTCATCACTCCCCATGCGCCGGAAATTAGACTAAACAAACTGCTCGGTGCGACCATGCGCAATTATCGAAGGGAACACGAGAAAAACGCAAGGCGAAACCCATCCGTTCGTCCAGAGCCTGACGGACGGTAGGGTCATCGGGGCCCCGAACCCAGCCATATCGGACCCGGTATCGCGCCTATTCTCCCCCTTGATTTATTCTTGCCTTTGAGCGAAGAAGCTCAGAATGAAGCGCTGGTTGTTCTCGTTATTAGTGGCGGCTCTATTACCATCGGCATTAGTGGCGGCGGATGCCAATGATTGGATTCATGGCCGCGGTTATTTTCACCCCGACGATACGCCGGGAGTAGGATCGCGCTGGACTAGTGTCGGGGACGGTACCGACATTTCCCATTGGATTCAGGCCGGGTCTTCGGCCGGAGTCATCGAGCTATTCAACCCTTCAAATGAGATCCGGATTAAGTTGTACGCTGACCACATGGATTTGAAATACCCGGGCGACGACTACCACCTTAACTATGCCAAGGGGCACTTCGGCAAACGTCGAAAATTTACCTATACCGACCTAGAGGGAACTTGCGCCTATTTCATACGGGAAAGTCACCCTTACTGGCGGCATGTTCGCCCAAACGATGCCCCTGACCGCCGTATCCTTCTTAACGATGTAGGCCATGACGAAAATTCGATGACTCTAGAGGGCGAAAAAAACGAAAGTTTCCTCATCGTAGGAGATCAATTGCTGCACCGATCGGGGACTGACCAATTTGCTCCGTTCGGTCAAGGCACCTGGTCGGGCGACAAATAGCAGGACCTCTTTGTCTCGTCCAAGATTCGACCGTAACTCCCAAAACACTTCAAAAACGTGATGGCACTTTTGCACGCCCCGCTGTCACCGCAAGACCGGCTGAGCTGTGAGATGTCTTAGATTTGCGCCGCCGGCCGATTTTCTAACCAACCAACCGGCTCGAAGTAATACCGAAACCCGTTCTTAACCATCTTTTCTGCCTAATGCGTTGTGGCATACCGATTGCTCTATAGCTCGGTGAACCTAAACTAAGGAGTTAACTATGAGAAACGAATCAAAAGAATATTTAAGACTTGTCGCCATCACCGCGTTAGCCACTTTCTTGTCCATTGGCCATTTGGCCATGGCCGAGGATGGCCCCATCTCGGAATCGGGTAGAGACAGAACGCAATATGGTCCGGTCTCCGATCCGTACGCGAACGCTTACGAAGCGGCCGCCGTAGCCGGAGTCACCCACTTTAGAGACGGGTCTTCGGTTACGATTGAGGTGCAAAACGTTGGTGGACGGGATCTGTTGGCTTCTGGAATCTACCGCTGGGACGGCAAAGAAGATCTCGGTATCTACACCGTTCGAGAAGGAGGAACTCTCACGGGTTACAACTACTCGATCGGAAATCACTATACCTACGGCGTGGGAAGTACGAACGGAGGAAGATCGTTCGATGTTCTGTATGCCTACGACGCGCAAAGCGGCGGCATGATCTCACAAGGAGGTTGTGACTTGGCTTCACTTAGGGCCTGGCACGATCGGGCCTACCGGAACGTGCAAGCCAATCCCAATTCGTCCTGGTATCTGGCGCTGTACACGCAGGCGGATAAAATCCTCCAAGCATGCAAATCCACCTTGTTGCGCAATGCTAACCGGTAATAATCGAAGTAGCCCATTGGGACCTGGGTGGCCGGGTGCTCTCCACGAAAGTGGCGAGCACCCGGTAAAATACCAAAATGGCTCAACCCGACCTTGCTAAGTTTTCTTACGCGAAAGACTTTTCCCCCAAAGATATTTTTTTAAATCCACCCGCCCCCCTTCAAACACCACACCTTCTCTTTCGAGTGCCTTCTGCTGGCGGGTGTAATGCACACTATCTATCGGATGTGAAATCTTACCTCGCGAATTCAAAACCCTGTGCCAAGGAAGCCCATACTTTCGGGAGCTAGAGTGAAGCAGCCAACCCACCCCTCGTGAGCCATGGGGTTTTCCCGCAAGTTTGGCGATCAGGCCGTAGGTGGCCACCTTTCCTCTAGGGATAAGCTTGATCAATCTTATGACTGTCTTTGAAAATTGAGTTCTTGTGTCCATCCAGGAGTCATCTTTTACTTTTTGAAGGAAGTAAGGCAAGACCTAAGCCAGACGTTTTTTTCTAAGGACAGTAAAACTATGAAGGCTCTCTATTTCGAAGAAGTGGGTACCCCAGAGAAGGTGTTGAAATACGGCGAAATTCCCCAGCCACAATGTCTGGAGGGACAGCTCGTCATAAAGATCGAAGCTTGCACGGTAAATCCCGCTGACCGAATGTTCATCAACGGCGCTTATAGAAGAAAACCACTCTTCCCACAAATCGCAGGCTTCGATGCTACCGGTACGGTAGTGGAAGTAGATGGGAAAACTCAGACGCCGGTGGGGACAAGAGTCTATTTTCGACACCCTGGCGTGTGGGCAGAAAGAGTCGCCGTTCCGGAAGCGATCACTCACCATTTGCCCGACCAAATTTCTTTTGAGGCAGGAACCCAGTTGGCTTTGAATCTCCCCACGGCTTGGGCTCTGATGGAACTAGTCCGCGATAGAGTCGAAGAGTCATCTGAAGGTTTTCTCGCGGTGACCGCATCCCAGTCGGCGATCGCTCGAGTGCTGCTGGCCTTGGCAAGGACGCGCGGATACCAAACCCTGGGCTTTGTGCGCGAGTCAACGACCAGCGTTGGAAACCTGGAAGCAACCCATGTCATCACTTACTCTCAACCGGACGAGATCATAGAAAAAGTAAAACGAATCCGCCCGGCGCCCAAAGTCGTAGCCTGTTTGGATCCAGTAGGAGGGGCCTTGGCCACCCAGATGGTGCATCTAATGGAGAGTCACGGTGAATTGGTAATCTATGGCCTTCTCGACCCAGGCCCCATCGATCTCACCGCTCGAGACTATGTCAGCCGTTTAGTCCGGATCTCAGGGTTTGGCATTGACGGTTGGCTTGCCAGAACTCCGATCGATATCCAAAAGAAATTGCGCCAACAGATGCATGCTTCATTAATTCGTCAGCCGGAGATGGTTTCGCTGAACCCACCCATAACGTTTAAAACATTCCTCGACGAAGTTTGGCGCGATCCTCAGTTTTTTTCCCGAGGGCCAAATAAAATTGTGCTTAAGCCCTAGCGAATGGCTAAGGCGCATCTGCGCGAACACACCGGAAGACAACCACTTGATCCGACGTCGTTTCCACCGTTTGAGAAAAAGTCGACGTTTGGGCGACAAATGAAGTCTGTTTGGTGGCCTGTCCGGCCTTGGCGTTAAAATCCGAATCCGGCACCGGCAATGCGGCCTGGCTGCCAAAACCATTGATATCGTGGAAGTCGTATTCATATAGGTTGTATGCCACCCCCGGTGTGAGGCCAGTGGCCCTCACCTGCAAAGCGATTCCCATCCACGTGGGGGGAACATTCGTGCAAGCGGTGTCGCTCTCATCACCAATCCCTGGTGACTCGAAATTAAAACCAATAGATGTTTGCGCGGTGTTCGGTACCCCCTTGAAACTCGACCCTACGATAGTAACCGCTAGTGGTAGCGTCTCTCGCTTCGGATCCACCGGACCCGAAACCGCAAAGCCGTAATTCGCCGGAACAATGGCATGCGGATTGACATGAATCCCGTCGCCACCCGCGCCGGAATGGATCGGCGTTCCGCCCGGTATCAGTATGGAATAAATATTAGCATCACTCGCATTCGCCCCCTCCCTTGTCTTAGGTAAGGACGCGAACGTATACCCCTGCGTGAACGCCGTTCCGCCAGTGCCGTGATCTTCCAAATAGAGAACGTCGTCGTCATAGTAGGAAGCATCGGTTGGCGAGTGATTGGTGCCGATTCTAGAGACCGTGACCTCATGATCATATTGTAGGTCGGCACCCGCTTGATCAAAAACACCAATAGCCACGATATCTCCGGCTATAACCCGAGACTTCATCCAGGACATGAATTCGCGATATCCCTCCAGGCCACTCTCTTGATGGACGTAATCGAACGTTTGAAAAGCGAGATGGGCATTCTCTAGGCAAGTAGCCGCACTTGCGAAAGGCTGATCGCCAAAGTTCATGGCCTCGAAAAGAAATTGTGAGTTGTAATTGGCCAAGGAGTTATTAGCCGCGCAAAAACCATCGGGTCCAGACTGCGACAGGCCGGCCCCGCAAATAAGACGCGCATTAAACTGCGACATCCATTGTCCCGACCCCATGCCGGCCTCGATCGAGCTCAGCTCACCGCAGTATCCATTATTGGCGTCCCACTGGGTGTAGGGAGCAACTGCGTACTTGGGGAAGATAAAGTGTTCGGAATGAACGGGGGCTACTTTGTCCTTTAAATGGAAATTCACGTGTTTTCGCGGCACAAGAGCCAATCTGGCGTCCAACACGGAATCAACGTTTTTTCGCTCGGGGGCGGCGTTAGCAACGGCCGCTACCACGACGCATAAAACCAGGCTCCCGTAACCGATACGAATCATAAATCCCCCTCAACCAGTAGGAGTCACCGCCCCGCTGCCCGTGCCCCTCTTCGGGCGATTATATTCGTCTAAAGAGAGAAAGATATGCACGATCAGTCTAAGAAATTTAAGGCTAGGCCCGTCCAATCTGGTGACAATTTTTGCAGTCTTGTGCCGACTTCGCAAATATCGTATAAAACGCCCCCGCGAACTAGGTCTTAGGGTTCCAACTTTTGGGGGCAAGATGACTGGTCGATTTTTGGTAGTGATGGTTTCCGTACTCTGGATGACGTTGGGCAGTTCCCCACTGTTAGCGGCCATCAAGAAAATTCAAGAAAAAAATGGGATCATCGCTTTTACCCTGTCACAGCCGCTCGATCACGCTAACCCGAAGCGGGGCTCGTTCGAACAACGCTTCTACCTCACCAATTCTGCAGCTCTGGGGTTAGAGGCACCGATATTACTGGAAACGGCAGGAGTCTTTACGGCTGACTCTGAGGCTCTCATTCAGCGCGAACAGGAAAGTTTTGCCAAACCTCTCGGCGCTCGCATGGTGGTGGTGGAACACCGCTTTACGGGTAAGAGCATCCCCGACTCCTACGGCGCCCTGCCAAAATGGCTGCCTTTTTTCAGCAGCCGGCAAGTGGTAGAAGACCTGCGCCAAGTGCAAAAAGAGCTCAAAGAGACTTTTCACTGGACCGGAAAATGGTTTGCGATTGGAGGATCTCACACCGGATCGATAGCGCTCTTACTCGCTCAGAGCTTTCCGGAATCTATCGACGGAGTCTATGCCTCTTCACCCAGCCACTTGGGGCTCGGGGCTTTTACGAGTAAGCCCATCGATAGAGTGGGCGAGATTCTCGGAGACTCCTGTACCTTCCATTTTGAAAAGCTCGTCGCGTGGGTAGAGAAGACACTAGACAATGCGCCAAGCGAAGTGGTTGCGAAATTCGCCAAGGAAGTTTTTGATACTAAGGCTTCCGTCGAGTACCCCGCAGAAGTGCTATTTGCCGTGATGAATTTAGCCGCGACGTCCACCGCCGCGGGTCAGGAAGCTTTTTTTTGTAGTTACTTAGAGAGAGAATTTGCCAAACCCAGCGTTTCCGAAAGAGACTTACTTAGAGGATTGGCGCGGCCTTACAAGGACGAAAATGGCGACGTGTTCCTTGAGACCGAATCAGGGGCGCGGGCTGGCCTAAAAGACGGAGCGACAAGGGATTTACGTCTCGGCGCACTTTGGCAGTACCTATTGTGCAACGAGTGGGGCTCATTGTGGGTAGCGTCGAAGCATTCGAAGGTTCTCTCTCAGCAGGTCGACGAAGCGTTTATGGCTGGGTCATGTAAAAGGGTATTCGATATCGATCCTACCAAGATCAAACCAAATCACTGGTTGGGAAGGTTACTAGCCGAAAAGCTCCCGGAAACTCGTAATGTCCTTATTGTCGATGGCTGGCGCGATCCTTGGTCGCTAGACTGGCTCATTCCTCAAGAGAAAGGTCGCCTCAGCAAGACCGGCATCTACTATCGCAGCAAAAGCGGCGGACATTGCTCCGACCGAGTACCTCGCAACGCGCAGGATGAGGCGATACGGAAGGCCGCTATCGAGATCATTAAGAAGTGGTAGTAACTACTTACTGAGCGACTTCACCTTAATCTCAATCACCTGGCCGCGATGAAGCGGGCCCACTCGAGAGGGCACGGTCTCATATTCCTTTGAAACAGCCGAGAGGAAGTAAATCTTGTCCTCTTTAAGAGAAAAAGAAAACTTGCGGTGAAGGATAGACGTCCTAGCCACCTCATTTCCCTTATCATCTTCCAAACGAAGCTCCACGTTTCCACAGCCGATCACGATTTTGCTCGGAACCTCGGAGTATCTAGAGCACGTCCCTCCGATAGCATTGGGATCGGGGCGAACCGGTACTTTCTTTACCAAACCGATCGTCTTCTCGGTGGATACCGTTGGCGGGGGGGGCTTTCGGCGGGTTTTGGGGCGGAGTTCCCGCAGTGGGGCCACCGCGGCCCACTGGAGCGTCCTGCTCTTTAGGTCGCATTGGAGTCGCACCATTGCCTAATTTCGGGGGAACAATCTCACCGGTGGACTTCACCGACCCGTAAACGAAAGTTAGTAGAGTCAGTAGCAGGAATGGGTAACGCATGTAGCCCTCAGGAACCGGAGTTAATTTTGTCTAACTATCTTAACCGCGTTTCTTAAACTTTCCAAAATTTCTGGAGTGAAAAAGTATCGCAAGTCCGTACTTTCATTTAGCACAATCGCAACCTCAGGGGCGATGACCTTTAAAAATAGGTTTGCCTGAAGCGTTAGATAGTCGAAGGCGCGATCTTTTGCCCAACCTTTAAGCTTTTCCAATCTATCAAAAACCGGAATGGCGCGAATTTCCTCATGCCGAAGGTAGAGCGGAAAAAACCGTTCGGAAGTCTTAAGCTTCATCCATTCGCCAGGTTTTTTGTCGGCACGTAATGCGGGCACAAAAATCTCGGCATTTAGAAAAGCGTCATAAAACAGGTTCGCATAAGCCGGGTTGGTCTGGGCCACCCGTAATGCTTCGTCGACATCCGTTGGCTCGAATTCAGGGGTTTCGTCATTCACCAAAACGTCATAACCCGCGAATTGGAGAAAAAATAGTCAAAAGTAGCTACGCTCTAAGACGAATCCCATCGGCTTCGATGGTAATGAGGCGTTTTTTGTAGAGGCCGCCCAGGGTCATCTTAAATTTCTTTTTACTTACCCCGAATAGGTCGTAAATGACTTCCGCCGAAGTCTTATCGCAGATAGGCAAAAATCCACCGCGCTTGTCTAGGAGCGATAAGATGACCTCTCCAATATCTTCAACATCCCGGCCCCCGGTTTGTTGCAAGCTGAGATCAATTTTCCCATCTTCTCGGATTTTTTTTACAAAGCCCGGGATACGCTGCCCTATTCGGATAGGCTTAAATATTTCATTTCGATAGAGTACCCCCAAGTGTTGTCCATTTATCGTTGCCTTGAATCCCAGATCGGTCCGAGCAATGATAAAGAGGTTAACCGCGTCTTGTTCTTTCAAACTTCCTGGCGTCTTATCAACAAATTTTTCAACTCTCATCGAGGCACAGCTACGCTGATTATTATCGACGTAGAGATAGACGATGACCTTCTCTCCCTCTTCAATATCTCGAGTCTGTTCGGAAAAAGGTAAAAACAGATCCTTTGGCCTTCCCCAATCTAAAAAGGTACCGATCGATTGGATAGAAGTGACGGTAAGCTCGGCAAAGTCCCCCACCTGGACCAGAGGTTTACTTTCATTGAACGACGGATGGCTCGGTGGATTCGGATCATTCATGGGAGATGCTTATAGCATAAGTCGGGAAAGAACGGCGTGGATCGCTTCGATAGTGCGGGGTAAAGAATATCTTGGTTCAAAGAGGCACCTATCTACCTCCCTTAGAAAGAGGTAGATAGGTATCCCCTAGTCCTATTCCAAAACCGCTTCCAAAGCGATGTTGGCCCTAAGAACTTTGGAGAGCGGGCAATTCGCTTTCGCTTTATTTGCCAACTCCACGAACTGAGCCTGACTGGCGCCTGGAATTTTCGCCTTTAGATTAAGTAGTACCGCAGTGACTTCAAAGCCTTCTCCTTTTTGTTCGAGGCTTACCGTCGCGGTAGTTTCCATGCGCTCCGCTTTGAGGTTCGCTTCGCCTAGAATTAGGGAGAGAGCCATGGTGAAACACCCTGCATGGGCGGCACCCAGTAGCTCTTCAGGATTGGTTCCTAGAACATCCCCGAATCGAGTCGCAAAGCCATAAGGATAGTCTTTCAAGGCTCCGCTTTGGGTGGTGATAGCCCCTTTGCCATCTTTCAAACCGCCGCTCCAAACAGCCGTACCTTTCCGATTGATCTTCATCTACTGCCTCCTGGTTTGAGGCAATAAAGCAGATCTTGGGTAAGGCAGTCACCATAGATATCGATCCTGAAAGAAAGTTCGTAGATCCCCCTTTTGCCCATTCTTTCCTTCCCAGTAGAATCGGATGAGGCGGGAAAGATTCGTGACCCGCTCGATAAAATCAAATACTTTCAATGACTTGTAATCGCGAATGATGAACTTAGCCCCGACTAATTGACGGTTTCACGAAATTTCTGTAAAAGTCGCGCATGCTAAATTTGCCTTGGGCTAAACTCCGCCAGGCCGCGGTCGTTTGGACACTAATGTCTTATTCCTCGCTCGTAGCGACCCCACGTTTTCTCTCGGAGCCTTACCTTATTTTAGATGCCGGCAAAGGCAAAAGTTTTGATGCCTTCTCGGTTACCACGAACTCCCTGTTACTCTTTTTGCAATTCACTTCTAATCCGGCGCATCCCCCATCAAAAATCAAAGACATGCTTGTGATGCGTGATCCAGCCAATTCGGTGGCCAAAAGTGCGTATTACTTTGTGTTGGATGACCAAAATAAGCTCTGGCGAATCGGTCCTAAGAATGTGCTTCAAGTAACATCGACCAACATTACGGCCATGACGATCGATGATGAAGAGAATCTTTTCGTCGCTGATGAGAATGGCAATATCCTCCGCCTTAACGACGTAACATTCCAGTCGAAGATTGTAGTCCCTTCACAGTTGTTGGCCACCACTAAAGGTCTGCTCGCTGGTTTTGCTCCTAACATTATTGCCATCGAGAAAGTGTCTCCATCGGAGCTGGTCCTTGTCACAGATTCTGGAACGTTGGTTTTTGTAAATCCCTTCATACCCAAAATCTTCAACGAATTCGAAGTTGAGCTCCCAGGGGAAGACATCGAATCGTTCATCGCGGACAGCAAAGGGGCCTGGATCACTCTCATTGATAGTTTGCCATCTCCGCATGCCGATCTCGTTTGGGTCGATTTTAATTGGGATGTGTCCACTCAGAGTTATCAGTGTAGGCGAAGCCCGAAACTTCAGGTGCCTCGTGCTCTAAAAATGTTGGATATCGACTCTGATGAACATGAACTACAAGCCATCTCTGGCCCGAATCTGAATACCTACGGTTTTGCAACAACTCGCGGCGGAAAGGCCCTGAGCTTGCTGGATGAGGACCCTTCTTTTCTAGATCCCGCTCATCTCAATCAATTGAATCCCGCCTTCAATGCCGTGAGACAGCACGGCCGATTTGTTGATGTTGCCCGACACGGTTTTGATTGGCGTGGACCGCAACGCCACACCAAGATAACAGCTACCGGCGTTCCCCCCAGTGGACCTGCGGTAGCTTCCCCGCCACCACTACCGCCTCCACCACCTTGGAGCGAAGCCGGCGAATTTATCGCTAATCCGGTTGCCTCTGGAGACTTTGCCAAACTGCTGGCGTTCGAATGGAAAAAACTTCATAAACGAACCGCGCCAAATGACAAAGGAATGGCCAAAGCGAATGATCTCGTCAACCTACTGAATGATGATCGTTGTCATTGGGCGAGTTTTGTTAACAAGCATCCGGATGCGTTTAATAGATTAGTGAACCAAGGCCTGTTGTCATTCCAAATGGGTAAGCTTGTGGTGACCAAAAAGTCAGATGAAAACCAAAAAATTTCGATTCCTGAGATCTGCCGCGACATGGCCCTGGCAATTGAGAACTGTGCGAAACGGGTTGTTGCCTCCTACGAGTAAAAGCGCGCCTATCCCAATGCTAACGTCCTTTGGGATGGAGCCATCTCCCCTATTTATCGCCCTACCGCGAGTGGGTTTGACGCGCGGATGAAAGAGCGAACCTGGGCATATCAGTGTAAGATTACCTTATGAAAAAAAAAAGAGAGGCTAGAAGGACTCGCGCCTTCAGCCTGATGGAAGTCCTGGTCGGCGTTTTCGCCGGGACGATTGTCCTGGCCGGTGCCATCATGGCATTTAAGCAGGCGGTCAAATTTCAAAAAGCCGCCAGCACAAATACGCAAAACGACCAGTCATTGGGGAATATCGCACTCTTCTTGAAGTCGAAATTATCGGGATATCACAATCTGACGAACCTTTCGTTTCAAGTTCCTGTCACCCGTGATTCGCTTGCGGTGGCTCCCAACGCACCTTTGGAGGTACAAAGCAGCGGATTTTTTGTAGAGCAGGACAAAGATTATTATGGAAATTCATCGCCCTGTAACGACCGTTTGTGGGCGATTTCAGAGGTTCCGCTCTCCGCGCGAGTAGAACTCAATGGAGGGGCCGATCCCAGTTCGACTCAAATAGTCTTACGTTCCGTGGGAACCGGAACGCCGCCCACCCCAGATCAGTTTTTTGCAAACGGCGATCTCATGGCCCTGAATAACGGCACATCCACGGAGCTAATCTACGTGCAGGGCAATTTGACCTCCTCTACTACTTATACCTTCGCGGCTCACACCTTTGACTACACCTTTATCCCCGTGGGAGCTCATACGACAATCACTCAAACTTATGTCGACGGAGATCAGGTCTCCAAAGTAAAACTCCTCCAAATTGGCGTCGATCCCACCACCCAAACGCTGAATTATTCGGACGGCAGCACGACCTCTAAAGTCGGACAGGGAGTCACGGGATTCGCGGTCTTGTACAATCTCATCGCCGGTGGCGATTGCAGTACCGCGCCAAACACGCAGACGTTTAACCCGGGAAAAAACGCCAGTAACGTAGCCTGCCCATGGACGGTACCAGCCGGGACACTGCCCTTCGATCGAACTCAGTGGGCGACTCTCACTGACGCTTCGTTTGGCTATAGTTGTTATAATCGAATCCAGAAATTTCAAGTTCAATATCAGACAAACGGCACACTGGGGTTTTCTGACTTCACCGTCAATAAATGATATAGTTTTCGGAAGTTGCCTATGCGATCACTTCGTCTTTCAGCGAACGGTACGATTCTAAGTGCTGTTCTTGCGGCGGTAATTAGTGTGGTAGCGATCGGCGCGTTATTTCAGGCCTACCTCGTATACCAGAGAAATCGAGCGCTTTCGGCTCAGATGGAACAGAGCCATGAAGATGCGTCGTCTACTTTGGAAGCACTGATCAATGCACCTACCGCAGATCCCAGACTGGCCATCGGCCGCCAAGTAGATTCCTCCCAGACATTTGAATGGGACGTTGAGCCGGTGACCGGAGTTCCCCGTCTACTCAGCATCATTGTCAGGCAGCACGTTCAAGACGCCTCTCGATCTATTTCTACGCAGACTACTTCGATCGTGGGATATCGTTATGACGATTTTTAACCATAACATGCGCTCAACGCGTGGCCAGGCGATGATCTTTGCTCTCGCCCTGTCTGTTTTCATATTAGCGATCGTCTACGGCGCACTCTTAACCAACCGCTCTGCGACTCAGGTATCGAGCAAAAGTTCGCAGATGACCATGCAGCTTTTTTCGGCACACGGGATAGCTTCGCTACTTAAGCAGGAACTCAATTCAAATTACACTAACTTTTCGGCGGGAACCAACGGATGGGGAGTGTGTAATGGCGGCGGCACTACGGCTTTCAACTACATTTCGGTTTTGAACAACCCTTCAGCCGTCTCAGCAGCTTGTGCGGCGGTTAAGTTCACGTTTGCCTATTTCCAAACTACGGGGTCGAATCCAACCTCCGCGGTCGCTCTGTCCAGTCTGCTTTCAACTTCCCTAACCCCACTGTCCACCATCACCCCCAGTCCGACAAACGCCCAGCAAATTACCGTTAGCCTTACCGAGTTCAACACCAATCCCAGTCGAAATCTATTATTGGGTTCTATTACGATTCAGCCACCCGCCAATGGAACGAGTCTGTTCAATACCCAAAATCTGAAGTTGGCGATCAATGTCGCCCGCACGATCGCCTCCCCTTCCGGGAATCCCTCTTGTCACATTTGCCGCGCCGTCCCCGGATCCGTTTGCTGCGGCGGGAGTAGGCCAACTAACACTTTTGCCTTTCTCGCCGGGGGTTCCGGAGTGATAATGGACGCGATCTATGATCCCTCCTCACATACTTTCTCATTGTCGGCCGATGGAGCATCCGCTGACCCGCTGGCAGTTTCGGTAAAAAATCTCGCGAGCCTTCCTACCTACTACCATTCGAAAAATTTCTGTATCACCGCGATCCAGCCCACGGGACTAATGTATGTTATCGATGCCGCGACTCAGAACGGACACAATTTTTATCTGACGTCGAGCGGTGTCGTTCTCTATGAGGACGGAACGACGATCGTAACGGATCCTAAAATTCGCAGCATTGCTTACGACAGCGCCGCTTCACTTTGGTACATTCTAAGAAGCGACGGTCAGGTGATGTCCACGACCAAGCTGTCAGATGTCACCACTTATACGTCCATCCAGGGCTTAATTCTTCCCACCGCCAAAGTGCTTACCATCGGCTCAGGCCCGCCACTCTGCTGAACGACGTGAATCGTTAGGGAATTAAAAGGGGAGCCCGGCGTTGACTGGAATGTTGGCGGGAGATCCGCCATCCACGAAGTAACCGCTCGACAAGATATAGCCCTGGTTGCCCGAAGTGCCACCAGCAACCGTGACTGTACCGACGACTCCGCTCAAGGGGCTGTTAGAAGAGTTCGTAGCATATTTTTGATTAATGGAGATAGAGACTTGAAGCGTTCCTCCCACGGAGATTGTCTGGTAGGCCGCGCTATTAGTGCAGGTGGTCTTAACTACTGTGTCACAGGTCATCGACGCATAGCCGGTATGGGTCGGATTCGTGGCAAGGGTATAGTCTCCGGTCGAGGTGAACGTGACGTGGATGGTCTGCGCGACCGTACTGGGATTTGAGAAGGTCACGTAAAGGACCGTCGCCCCGTTCACCCAAGGAGCAAAGGAGATCTGACGATCCGCATAGGAGGGAACTGCGCTAATGAACATGAACAAGGCCATACATTTAAGAAAAATGCGCATCGGCGAGGCTCCTAATGAAAATTGTTGGACGTGAGACTGGTATCAATAATAATTCCAGAGCCAACTGCATTCGCCAACTTCTTTAAATGTTCCAACGGAGTCAGACGTCGAATCGTTCCATAACGCAATGCCCTGAACCATCACCCGCGGGACGAGTTTTTTCTAAACAGGGGTCGTGGGGGATATCGCCTGCCTAGACACCAATATTGTTGGCTCGAAAACTTTTAAGAGAAAATAACCACAGAACGTCTGGAGAATGCACAGGGTGACGTTTTCCGTCCCACTTGACCGACAAGAACCACAA
>Ga0206963_10032_pt1 | contig 52557 bp, 39 predicted proteins | sample Alteio_BWOrgHeat_28_FD_152958 | JGI IMG/M metagenome (GOLD analysis project Ga0206963, IMG submission 152958) | Enriched cells from forest soil in Barre Woods Harvard Forest LTER site, Petersham, Massachusetts, United States -... | ecosystem: Environmental > Terrestrial > Soil > Temperate forest >... | reverse complement strand
ACCCCTACTATATCCTATCCGTTTTTTCTTTCACGCATCAGCATTATACCTGATTCATTTTTTACAAATAATTTTCGCCTGTGTGCATCCTGTTTGCGAAAAAAATAATATTGGTTTCAGCAAATAAAATTTCTTTCACACGATTATTTTTTTGAAACTACAACGTATCATTCTCTATCGTTACAGTAGCAGAATCTTTATCATTCAACTTATAATCCTACATATTGTTTCAGGATTTTTGCATATACTTTAATTGCCGGCGGCAGCGCGGGAATTTCAAAACTCAGCATGCTCAACATCATCCATAATGCGTCGTTTTATACCAAGTATCCACTGTGCCATAAGTTGTATGGAGTTTGTTGCCAAATAATTTTTATGCTCATCGCAACATAATATATCACCGCAAATTTTCAAGAAAATAAAAACTGGTTTTATAACCTGTATGTTTCCAAAAACGTCTTTTGAAAAGGCGCTAAAATCAGCAAGAAATTTTTTCTCAAACTCACCCGATCCATCTTCAGTTTTAACGTACCAATTCTTAGATATTTATTCCATGTTACCGAATCATTAGATAGTGCATTACAAGTTGCTGCTCTAATTTATAATTTGGTTCGCTTTTAACGCACTGTCATTTTAATAAAATAGAATTGACATTAATAAAAATTATACAAGCCGCAACCTATACCAGTATATACCCGTTTTAAATAACAAACTTTATCCTTATTTTTACGAAAACTTTATCTCAGTAAGGGATATTATCCGGCATGAGCAAAAAACAAATCGATTCTCTTATTGAACTGGATGCTTCACTCGCACTTCCTGTTTATAAACAAATAGTTCAATCCGTTTATAAAAATATTGAAAATGGTATTTTAAACAGGGATGATAAATTGCCTTCTGTTAATCATATCGCCGCTCAGTTTTCATTGGCAAGAGGTTCGGTTTTTGCAGCCTATAATGAACTCCGTGCCTCCGGAATTATTGATTCTATCCCGGGAAAAGGATATTATGTAACCGGTACGCAAACCCGCCAAAAACAAAATATTTTTTTATTGTTCAGCACATTTACTCCTTATAAAGAAACACTTTTTAATGCGCTGAGAAACCATTTGCCAAAAACTTCTACGCTCGATATTTATTTTCACCACCACAGTATTAAGATGTTTGAAACGCTTATTAATGAGCAAGCAGCATATTATAATACCTTTATTATTATGCCCGAAGTGCATGAGCAAACTTCACGCATTTTATCAAAGCTTGATCCAAAAAATACTTTTTTATTAGACGTTGGATACAAAGAATACAAAAAAACATATTCCGGAATTTACCAGAATTTTGAAAAAGATATTTATTCTATATTAACCGCTTCGGAACATTTGGTGGCAAAATATAAACGATTGTTTTTGCTGTTTCCTGATACGTTGCAAACGAAAGATATTATTTCAGGCTTTAATAAATTTTCGAAAAAGAATATCATTTTTACCGGTGTAAAAAATGCTATCGATACAGATGATATCCAGAAAAAAGATGCCTTTATAGTTATTGATGACAACCATCTTGTTGATATTATTAATACTGCAAAATCAAAAAACTGGAAGCTTGGGCAAGATATTGGCGTCATATCTTACAATGAAACCAATTTAAAAAGCGTGATTGCAGATGGCATTACAACTATTACCACAGACTTTGCAGCCATGGGAAAATCTATTGCAGAACTGGCTGTTTCCGGCAAGCGGGAAATTAGGGAAAACCCTTTTATAATGATCGACAGAAATTCTTTTTAAAATACTTCGCAACAGTTATTAATAAGATTTATTAATAATAAACGTTCGCTCATTTTCTTTCCAAAAAATCGGAAAAATATTTTAATAATATACTGGTATATACTGGTACGTTTTTTAAATAATTCTATTATATTTGTAAAAGAAACGGTTGCTGAAAACTTTTACTGCTACTCTTTCAGCCACTTTATGCAAATAACCAAAACCAGAATTTCACAAGAATGAACAACATTTTGGTACCGCAAACGGGCTTTACAGGCAAACACCTTACCGGTGAAAAAATTGATAAAGCAGTTAGAAAAATCAGCGATTTGTCTTCTATTTTTAATGATGAAGCCGCCTTTGCTGCAGCACCTCCTGATAAAATTGTTTATGAAGTTGAATCTTATCTTCCTGTAAAAGATGGCACAACCGGTGGTTTGTTTTTTGGCATCACGCACCTTCATCCAGGCATGGTTGGCAACGAATATTTTATGACCAAAGGCCACTTTCATAAACTTGCCGACAGAGGAGAATTTTATTGGGGAATTGAAGGCGAAGGCATGCTGATATTAATGGATAAAAACCGCAAAACATGGGCTGAAAAAATGTACCCGGGCAGCCTTCATTATATTGATGGATACATTGCGCACCGCACAGCAAATACCGGAAGCGGAATTTTTTCTTTTGGCGCTTGCTGGCCTTCGGATGCAGGGCACGATTATGATATTATAAGCCAGCATGGTTTTTCAAAAATATTGGTTGAAGAAAATGGTACGCCGGTATTAATTGATCGGGTGAAGGATTAATAAAATTATATTGCTGTTGTATGAAAAAATACTCGGTTGGCATTGACCTGGGGGGCACGCGTGTAAAACTTGGACTAGTTGCCGAAGGCAATATTATTTCACAAAAAATTATTCCTGCAAATTCTGCAAACGGACTTCATATTAATTTGCCAACGCTTCAAAAAGAAATAAATAATTTATTGTTCAGTAATAATATTAATGAATCAAATCTTAATGGAATTGCGCTTGCATTTCCAGGGCTTGTTGATCCTGTTTCAAATAAAATTTTATCAACCAATCAAAAATATGATGATGCCATTTCGGTTGATATGCATGCATGGGTAAAACAAAATTGGCATACCAATTTTTACATGGATAATGATGCAAGAATGGCTGCTGTTGGCGAATGGAAATTTGGTGAAGGAAAAGATACCGACAATCTTGTTGTAATGACGATTGGAACTGGCATCGGAACATCTGCAATCATCGAAGGAAAATTATTAAGAGGCAAACATTTTCAGGCCGGCGTTCTCGGTGGGCACATGTCCGTCAAATATAACGGCCGCACATGCAATTGCGGCAATATTGGTTGCGCAGAAGCTTATGGATCTTCATGGAGTTTGAAAGAAAGATTAATGGGATCAAAAGAACTGGAAGAAAGCGTACTTGCAAAAAATGATGTACATGATTTTGCAAATCTTTTTTTTGCAGCAAAAAATAATGACATACTCGCATTTCGTTTGCGGCAGGAATATCTGGATGTTTGGTCTGCAACAATTATCAATCTCATTCATGCATATGATCCGGAAATTGTTGTGCTCGGTGGCGGCGTGATGAATAGTGGTGAAGATATCATTCCATATATTTCTTCAAAAGTAAAAGCGCATGCATGGACGCCATGGGGAAATGTAAAAATTAAAGCAAGCAAACTTTTAAATGACGCCGGCATTCTCGGCGTTGTGTATTGTTTGGAAAATAAAATGCAGGATTAATATTAATAAAAGAAACAAAAGATGATTTCTAACTACGATAAATTTCCTTCCATTAAAATAAAAGAATTTACTGATTTCGGTGAAGGCTGGGAACAAGTATGCGCGGTGATTAATAATCGCATCGATAAAATATCATCTACAAAAAAAGTTGTGGTGATAGAATGTTATCCTGGCGTATTTGAAAATGAAACAATACAACAACTTCAAAAATATATAAAGGGTAAATTTTATTTTTCAAAAGATTGTTTGCACGAAGAAGATTACATCAAACAAATGGTTTATCCTGACGTAACTGATGATGAAGTTTTCGGTTATTTAACGCGGCTTAATTTGATCCAGTTTTTTGATCAATCAAAAATAAAAACTACACAGGAAAATATTGATAAAGAAGATGCTGATACGATTTATATTTTCGGAACTGGTGCTTCATTAATAAACCCAAATGCAAGTTTGATTATCTATTTTGATATGCCGCGTTGGGAAGCACAACTTCGTTTCCGCAGAAATGAAACCAGCAATCTTGGTGTTGATAATAAAAATGCAAAAGCTTCACTTCAATATAAACAAGCATTCTTTGTTGACTGGCGCGTTTGCGATCGCCACAAAAAAACATTAATGCATAAATGGGATTTGATTATTGATACAACGAAGCAAAACAATCCTAAAATAATTTCCGGCGAAACATTAATGAGCGCACTGAAACAAGCCACCACACAGCCTTTCAGGCTGGTGCCATTTTTTGATCCTGGCCCGTGGGGCGGACAATGGATGAAAACATATGTCGGGCTTGATATGTCAGAAAAAAATTTTGCATGGGGTTTTGATTGTGTGCCGGAAGAAAATAGTTTGTTATTACAAATGGATGAAATCATTTTTGAAACGCCTTCTATTAATCTTGTTTTTGCAGAGTCAAGAAAATTATTAGGCGATGCAGTGCAGGCAAGATTTGGTGATGAATTTCCAATCCGGTTTGATTTTTTGGATACTATTGAAGGTGGCAATTTGAGTTTGCAGGTGCATCCAACAACTGAATATGCGCAGGAAAAATTTGGCATTCATTACACACAAGATGAAAGTTATTATATACTTGATGCCAAAGAAGGCGCACATGTTTATTTAGGATTGCAAAATGATACTTCTCCTGTAGAAATGATTAATGAGTTGAAAAATGCAAATACAAATGGAACCCATTTTGAAGCAGAAAAATTTGTAAAAAAATGGGACATAAAAAAACATGATCACATATTAATACCTGCGGGAACGGTTCATTGTTCCGGCAAGGATAGCATGGTTTTAGAGATTAGCGCAACGCCATACATTTTTACTTTCAAACTTTGGGATTGGGGCCGCATGGGGCTTGATGGAAAACCGCGGCCTATTAATATCGCGCATGGCGAAAAAGTAATTGACTGGAGTTTTACCCCTGAAAAAACTGCAAAAGAATTAAAAGATATAATTGAACCAATCGCATCCGGCGATGGATGGAATGAAGAAAAAACGGGATTGCATGAAAGGGAATTTATTGAAACACGCAGGCATTGGTTCACAAAAAAAGTTTTGCATCATACAAACGGAAGTGTGAACGTACTCAACCTGATTGAAGGCCGCGAAGCAATTGTTGAAAGCCCTGAAAATTTGTTTGAACCATTTGTTATTCACTATGCAGAAACTTTTGTTGTGCCTGCAAGTGTAAAAGAATACACCATTAATACGCACGGCGAAAGTGCAGGAAAACAATGTGCAACGATTAAAGCATTTGTAAGAATCAAACCATAAATTATTAATAAAATTATTTTCATGTCAGAATATAATACAAAACCTATTCCCGCGGAAAAGCCAGAGCCATCCTTTGTTTCAAGGCCATGGGGCACTTTTTTTCAATATGCAAATAATGAAGATTGCACCGTAAGCTTAATGACTGTTTTGCCCGGCCAGCGATTGAGTTTACAATCACATACTGGCCGTGCAGAATTGTGGATAGTGATAGATAATGGAGCAATCGTGCAAGTGGGTGATGATATTAGTGAATACAAAGCTGGCGATCAAATTTGGATTCCTGCAAATGAACGGCATCGATTAACCAATGAAAGTGAAACTCCAATACGCGTACTCGAAGTTGCGTTTGGAAACTGGCAACAAGAAGATATTAAACGGTATGATGATGATTATAAGCGTTAATAAATTTTATTAATGATTACTAAAAAATTGCTTGTTATATGAACGCTTCCGGAACATCATTTAAAACGAATTATATCTGCATGGCTGTTGCCATCGGGGGATTATTATTTGGTTTCGATACAGCTGTAATTTCCGGCGCGATTAATTTAATCACTGCACAATTTTCTCTCAATGTTAATATGCAAGGTTGGTTGGTTAGTTGCGGTTTGCTTGGTTGCATTCTCGGCGTTTTTGCAACGGGCATTTTGAGCGATCGTGTTGGGCGAAAAAAAACAATCATACTTTCCGGTTGCATGTTTTTATTTTCTTCGATTGGATGTGCATTTTCTTCTTCCATACAATTATTAATAATCGCAAGATTATTGGGTGGAATTGGTGTTGGCATGGCGTCGGTAATTTCTCCCATGTACATTGCAGAATTTGCGCCAGCAGATAAAAGAGGAAGAATGATTGCATGGTATCAACTTGCCATTACCATTGGAATTTTGCTTGCCTATTTTTCAAATGCATTATTATTATTTGTTGCGAAACATCATTTTAACAGTAGCGCTGCTATATGGTTTTTTAATACCGAAACATGGAGGCCGATGTTTTTAGTCATGTCTGCTCCATCATTGGTTTTTGTATTGATGCTTGCATGGGTTCCTGAAAGCCCGCGATGGTTGGTATCTATTAACAAAAATGAAAAAGCAAAAAAAATATTATTAACAGTAAGGCCGCAATTGCTTGCTGAGAAAGAGTTTGAAGACATTACATCAGCAGCAAAAAAAGCAGAAATTAAAAAAAGTTCTTTATTGGATCCATCTATCCGCCTTCCATTAGTAATAGGAATTGTGCTGGCTGTTCTTCAGCAATTTTGTGGCATTAATGCCATCATTTATTATGGCCCTGGCATTTTTGAAAGTGCAGGAATCAACAGCAGCAATGCATTGGTTTTTCAAGTGATTATTGGCGCGGTTAATTTATTATTCACCATCGTTGCTATAAAATGGGCTGATAAATATGGCCGCAAACTTTTATTAAAAGTTGGATTAACAGGCATTGTACTTTCTCTCGCAGGTTGCGGGTTTTTATTTTACACCGGCAACACGCAGGGAATAACGTTGCTGATATTAATGCTTCTTTTTATTGCATGTTTTGCATTTTCACTCGGGCCAATTACATGGATCATTATTAATGAAATGTTTCCAACTGAATTAAGAGTGAAAGCTGTGTCTGTTTGTGTGCTTGCATTATGGATTGCAGTTTGGATGGTCGGACAATTTTTTCCGTGGCTGCTTGCAAAAACGGGGGCAGCATTTACATTCTGGATGTTTGCTTTTTTTAGTATTATAAATTTCTTTTTCTGCTGGAAAGTGGTGAAAGAAACAACAGGAAAAACACTGGAAGAAATGGAACAAATATTTGTAACGGGACATTAATAATATAAATCAGTTGTATTAATTTTTTTAAATAAATTTTTATGGTTTTACAAAAATTTTCGAAGCTCGTATTGTTTACTGCAGCGATCTTTTTTTCACGTTCAATTGCTTTTTCGCAAAGTGAAAATCTTGCTGTTGATCACCGATACAGTGTTCCGTGGTGGCAATCGCTTTTGTGTTTGCCGGATGATCCTGTAAAAACATTGGTTGGTCGTGAAGGAGAAATTTTTGGTGATTATGGTTATAAAAAAGGCCCGCGCGATTTTTCTTTTTCTGTAATGTTCGATAGCAAAACGCCATCTGTTTGGAAAAGCCAGCATCTGGGTTCAGCATCAAACCCAATGACGCATACGATTAAAGAAAGCGATGGTATAACAATTACTGAAGATGCTTTTTTAGAAATTCCTGCGCCGGAAAAATTAAATAGTATCGTACGGTTTGATAGCAGGCTTGCACAAAGAAATTGGTCGAAACCAAAAATAAAATGTGATGCAGCATTTAATGATATTGCAGAAGGACAGAAAGGTTTGTCTGGTGAAGGCTTGATTGAATTTCATATAAAAGTTACGCCCGGATCATCACATAAAATTGCATTGGGTTTTTGCGAAGGCAAATGGGAAGAAGCAGGCCAACGCGTAATGCGCGTGCATGTTGAAGGTGCTGAACAAAAAGATATTGATCCTGTAAAAGACTTTGGTGCAAAAACTCCCGGCGTTTATTTTTTCGATTCTAAAGATGCTGACCAGGATGGTGAATTGATTGTTGTGGTAACAAATATGCCCGGCGCAAAAGACAGAAATGCGATCGTAAATGGTTTATGGATGTTTAATGATCAAGCGCCGTCTGCGACAGAAATTATTAGTGGCAGCCAAAATAAAAATGCTGTTTTATATGTACAATGCGCAAATGTTGGCATGCCTGAAAGGCGTTATCATTTATTAATAAATTTAAAAAACAATACTGCTGTTAATAAAGTTTTTTCTCCTGTTATTAAATATGCAGGCATTGATAAACTGCAAAAATCTGCAAACTATATTCAGTTGGATGAATACACTCGGCTTTCTTCATCGCTTGCAGAACAAGCGCCAGCGCTTGATTCAGCGGATCATTATACCATTGCATTAATGCCTGTTAATTTAAAAGCTGGCGAACAAAAACAAGCAGTGGTAACCATCAGCCGTTTTTTTAATTCAAATTCTTCTTATCAACCATCAGCAACAATTTCTGCAGAGCAAAAACAAATTGCTGAAAACTGGTGGCAAAAAAATTGCCCTTCAGCAAAAGCAATCAGCGTTCCTGACTCAGGCATTCAGGATATGGTTGTTTCAAGCTTGCGAAATATTTTTCAATCAAGAGATATTCGTGAAGGCAACAAAGCTTTTCATGTTGGGCCAACTATTTATCGCGGCCTCTGGCTTGCAGATGGAAGTTTTTTATTGGAAGTTGGAACGATGCTTAATTATGTAAAAGATGTGCGCAGTTGCATAGATTATCTTACACGTTTACAATTAAAAGATGGCGGGTTTGAAATGATTACAACCTTTCATAAAGAGAATGGACTCGTTCCTTTTATGCTGGTTCGCCACGCCATGTTAACGCAAGATAAAAAATGGATGAATGAAAACTGGAGCGTGATTGAAGGTTGTATAAAAAGAATAAATTATTTGCGCGGCCTTGCAATGAAGGATTCAACAAAACCATATTATGGATTAATACCCAATGGAAATGTTGATGGCGGCATTCAGGATGGCAATGATTATTCAAATACAGAATGGTGTTTAAGTGGAATGAAATGGGCAATATCAGCAGCAACATGGTTGGGAAAAAATGATCAGGCAGCAACATGGCAAAAAGATTATGATCAATTCTTTTTAAACTTTATGAATAAGGCAAGAAAAGATATTCGCAAAGATGAAAAAGGAAATACGTATCTGCCTGTGATGATTAATAACGAAGGAAATTATGCCGCGCAAAGAGGACAGTGGGCATTTTGCCAATCTGTTTATCCCGGAAAAATTTATGATGATAATACAGAAGCACACCAGTGGGCAGCTGAAACAGTTGATATGCTTACAGACCACCGCGCTGAAGGTTTGGTCATTAATACTGGTTGGATGAAAGATGGCATCTGGTCTTACTTCACTTCATTTTATGCGCATGCATTATTATGGCTTGGAAAAACGCAGGGCATTCCGCAATTGTTATATGATTTTGCCAATCACTCATCACCAACAATGGTTTGGCGCGAAGAACAAAAACCAGTTGGAAAAGGAAATGATGAAGTAGGCGATATGCCGCACAACTGGGCGAGCGCAGAGTTTATAAGAATGACGGTTCACATGATTGAATTTGATCGTGGCAAAGAATTGCATTTGTTTCAGGCAATACCAAAACAATGGGCAAAGGCTGGCGCAAAAACGCAATTGAATGGAATACGCACACCATTCGGATTAATAAATTTATCGCTTGAAGTAAATGCGCAAGGAACATCGGCAAAATTAAACCTTGCATTTGATGACGTTAATAATCTTCCTGAAAAAATAGTTTTACATAAAGAAAGCTGGACAGCAAAAGGCGGCAGTGAAGAAATAAAAACAACACAGCAAATTTCAATGGATATTCCATTACAATAAATTGCAACTATTAATAAAAAGATAACCATGTCATCACGCAGAAAATTTTTAAAAGCATCTGTTATCACAGGAGCAGCGGCCGTAACCGGAAGCAAAATATTTGCATTGCCAAAAAAAATAATCAAGCCCGAATTGAATAATCCAATTGTGATTTCAACATGGGATTTTGGAAAACCTGCCAACGCTGCTGCATGGGAAGTTTTAAAAAATGGTGGCAAAGCATTGAATGCAGTGGAAGCCGGCGTGCGCATTCCGGAGAAAGGCCATTCCAACCAAAGCGTTGGCTATGGCGGCTTGCCAGACAGAGATGGATTTGTAACGCTTGATGCATGCATTATGGATCATCAATACAATTGTGGATCTGTAATGTGCCTCGAAAATATTATGCACCCGATTTCTGTTGCAAGAATGGTGATGGAAAAAACGCCGCATGTTATTTTAACCGGGCAAGGCGCACTTGAATTTGCACTTGCAAATGGTTTTAAAAAGGAAAATTTATTAACAGAAGAAAGTAAAAAAGATTGGCAAGAATGGTTGAAGACTTCGCACTATCAACCAGAAGTAAATGTTGAAAATAAAAAAGCGATTAGTAAAAACGATCCAATGCCCGGCGGTATAAAAAATCATGATACCATTGGAATGCTTGCGATTGACAGTTTGGGAAACCTCAGCGGAGCATGCACCACAAGCGGCCTCGCATATAAAATGCATGGGCGCGTTGGCGACTCGCCCGTTATCGGTGCGGGCTTGTATGTTGATAATGAAATCGGCGCTGCTACTGCAACCGGCGTTGGTGAAGAAGTAATTCGTATTGTTGGTTCGCATTTAATTGTTGAGTTAATGCGCCAGGGATTAAGCCCGGAAGATGCATGCAAAGCAGGCGTTCAGCGCATTATTAAAATCTCTCCAGAGAAATCAAAAAACATTCAGGTTGGTTTTTTGGCAATCAATAAAAAAGGAGAATTTGGTGCATACTGTTTGCAAAAAGGTTTTACCTATGCTGTAAAAAATGACAAAGAAGAAACCATGTACACTGCTAAAAGTTTTTATTGAAATTTTTTTTAAGTAAAAAGGAAAAAACAAAAAGTAAAAAATCTTTATTAATAAAACTTGGTGCTAAAAGCTAATAGCTATTGGCTAATACATTATAAATTTTCAAAAAATAAATATGGCTGAACGTATTCTTGAAGTTTGCGCTTTTAATATTCAATCTTCTATTATTGCAGAAAAGGCGGGTGCGTATAGAGTTGAATTATGTGATAATCCTGTTGAAGGCGGCACCACACCGAGCTATGGCGCTATTAAACAAACAAGAGACAAAATTTCCATTAAATTATATCCGATCATTCGTCCGCGTGCAGGCAATTATTCTTATGATGATTATGAATTTGAAATATTAAAAGATGATATAAAAATTTGTAAAGAGTTGGGCTGCGATGGAATTTCCATTGGCGTGCAATTGATAGATGGCGAAATTGATAAAGAAAGATTTAAAAAAATTATTGAGTTGGCTTACCCGATGGGCGTTACTTGCAACCGCGCTTTCGATGCAGCGCCCGATCCTTTTAAAGCGCTTGAAGATATTATTGAATGTGGATGCGAGCGCGTGCTTACATCAGGACAAGCAATTGGTGCGCCAGATGCTGGTGTGTTGTTGGGTAAATTGGTAACGCAGGCAAATGGAAGAATTATTATTATGCCCGGCGCTGGTGTGCGCTCTTCCAATCTTAAAAAATTAATTGAAGAATCTGGCGCAACAGAATACCACAGTTCTGCAAGAAAAATTTTTCCAAACCCGATGAGTTTTGCAAACCCATTAATATCCGATTTTGGAAATGTTTACATTGCAGATGAAAACGAATTGAAATCAATGCTTGCAGTTTTGCATCAGTAAATCATGAAAAAGAAAATATGGATTTTTGCAGCGTTGGTGTTATTAATAATAATATTATTTGCCGCTCCATTTCGTTTCACCCTTACAAAAGATATAATTATTTCCAGGCCAATTTATGATGTAGTAAATCAATTTACAGATTTGCACAACTGGCAAAACTGGCAACCAGATTTTATTAATAAAAAAGATTCAACATTATATTTTTCATCAAACACTACGCAGGTAAATTCATTTATTCATACAAGCAATAATCATCGTTTTACATTAACCGCAACAAATCCCGCAGGCATCGTTTTTAAAGAAGAAAATGCAAACAAAATAAATTATCAATCCATATTGGCTGAGCCAGATTCAATGGGAAAGTCAACACATATTTTCTGGAAAAAATATCTTACTCCGTTAGATTGGATCAAAGAAAAATTTATTAATACTAATATAAATACAGAGTTGATTTCATTAAAACAAAGTTTGGAAGATCCTATAAAATTTTATGGATTTGACATACAATTAAAAAATGTTCAGGATACATTATTCATTACAAAAAAAATTATAATTCCTGTAGCAGGCATTAATAAAAATGCACAACAAATTTTTAATGAATTAAAATCATACATACAAATCCATCAGCTTGCTGCGCGCGATTATGGATATATTTCTTATAAAAAATTAAACAGTACACAAATACAACTTGCTGTTGGCATTCCTGTAAGCAAAAGAATAAACAACATTAATGATTATTCATTTCTTGAATTGCCAGCGCAAGGAAGGTTACTTGTCGGAAAATATGAAGGACAGTATTCGCACATTAATAATTTATATGAAGCGATGCAACGGTATATTCATGATAACAACTTGCAACGCGTTGCTGATCCGTTAGAAAAATATCAAAATACTTCATCGCCACTTACAGATACAAGCTTTATAAAAACAGAAGTTTATTTTCCTGTTTATTAATAAAATTTTTCTTGCCTGTTATTGAGATTTGAAAAATAGTAATGGTTCATTATTTCGCGCAACAACCCAAAGAAAACCGTTGCTGGTTTTAATTTTTTTTATATCGCGCATTTCTCCGCGAACAAAAAAACCACTTGCAATGGGCGAAACCCATTCTTGGTTGTTATCTTTTTTTCCTATTAATAAATCGCCCCAGCTTGCATCATAACGGCCTTCATAAGGTGTTACGCCAAAAAGATTTCCACCCATTAAAATGTCATTGATATTATCATTATTAATATCACCAATGCCAAATGCAAAAACCGGTGAAACCTGCGCCTGGAAAGGGAAAGGCTTAAAATTAAAATTCGCTTTTCCATCATTAATAAAAATTCCGCTTGCTAAATTTTTTGCATCGATAACGTATGCATCATTCAATTCATCGCCAAAAATTTCCTGTATTGTTTTTCCTGCAAAATCATCATAGCGCAAAAATTTCTTTTTAATTCCCGGCAATTGCTTTTCCAATTCATCTTTTCCTAAAAAAGAATATTCGTTATTATTGATCGTATAAGTGAGTAATTGATCGGGCATTCCATTTTTATCAAAATCTTTTATGTATAATTTTAATGGCGCATCATTACTTGCATGCAATTTTGAATTCAATCCAAAATTGCCTGCCAAAATATCAAGGTTGCCATCATTATTAATATCCGCAACATACAAAGATTGCCAAAGCCCTGAAACGCCTTGCCATAAAGGCTTTGAGAATTTTCCTTTATCATTATTAAAAATCCCAACAGGCATCCATTCACCAGCAATTATTAAATCAGGATAATTGTTTTTATGCAAGTCGGCAAAGAATGCGCTTGTTATCATGCCGATATTTTTTAAATCAATAACAGCATCGTTCGCAATTGAAAAATGCCCTTTGCCATCATTCAATAATATCCATGAAGTTTGCGGCGCACCATAAGCAAGCGGATTTGCGAGGCTTCCAATAAACAAATCAATGTCGCCATCGTGATCAATATCTGCCGCGCAAACAACAGATTTATTTGCATACAAATTTGGAATGGCATTAATCGATTGTGTAAAATTCCCTTTGCCGTCATTAATATATAACCGATCAAGCAACTCAATATTTTTTCCACTGAATTCACTGCCGCCGCTGGCAACATACAAATCCAAATCTCCATCGCCATCTGCATCAAAAAAAATGGCGCTTGCATCTTCGCAGTTTGCATCAGCTTTAAACAATGCAGTATCTGTTTGAATAAAATGCCCATCTTTTGTTTGAATAAATAATGCACCACCCTGGAAGCGCGCGCCACATACATATATATCATCAAGCCCATCGCCATTAATGTCGCCCACAGCGAGTTTCGGACCTGCAGTTGACAATTCATGCGGTATAAAATATTGCTGGTTGAAGTCATTAAATTTATTTTCTTTATGAACCCATTTCATTCCAACGCTGTCGGTTACATTTTTAAAAAATGGTTTTTGTTTTGGAAAAAAAATATTGTACTCAAATTTTTTTGATGCATTTTTTTCATCAATAATAATTTCTTTATTGGATGCCACATTTTTTAAAATTTGCATTTGCTGGTTTGGCCACACAATTAAAATACTGTCGGAAACATTAATGCTTCCCAAGCCGAAATGAATCCGAGGTTCGGTGGAAGATTCAAACCCGCGCGTTAACATCAATTGCTGAAATTGAATGTTGCCATTATTAAAAACGTATGCTTTCGCACCAATTCCAAATGTATTTTTATCGTTTCCTTTAAAAGAAATTGCCAGGTAATTTTTTGATTTGCCATTGTTGTTTTTATAGATTCCTGCATCATCATTAATGTTGTTTACAATCAAATCGAGGTTGCCATCATTATCCAAATCTGCATAAGCAGCGCCGTTGGAGTAGGAAGGAATTGTCATTCCCCAATCATTGCTTTTATTAATAAATTTTCCTTCACTCGTTCCTTTAAAAATATAATTATGCGTTTTGCCATTGGGCATAGCAGCAATGGCATTACTATCCAACCTGTTTGATGTACGCATTTGATGCCTGATGCCACCAGAAGAAACAAATCTTATGTAATCCAGGTCCAGCGGGCGTTTCACAATTCCATTGCTGATAAACAAATCTTTGACTCCATCATTATCATAATCAGCCATCAACGGGCTCCAGCTCCAATCCGTGGCAGAAATACCAGCGAGCAAACCTTGTTCACTGAAGGCTTCTCCATTTCCCAAATTTTTTTGCAATGAATTTTTTGAATACTGATTTTGAAAACCATTTTGCAAAACAGTATAATTATAAATATCAAGCTGATCGCCGCCGCTGTATGTTTTTAAATATTTTTCTTCTTCCGGCAACATATCAACGGTGATGATATCTGGTTGCCCGTCATTATTATAATCGGCAATATCATTGCCCATACTATAGCGCGAATAATGATTAAAATGTTTTGTACCGCTTTCAGTAAATGTTCCATCATGATTGTTTACATAGTAATAATCATTTTCCTGAAAATCATTTCCTACATAAATATCTTCCCAACCATCATTATTAATATCTGCAACGGAAACGCCTAATCCATAACCGAGCGCGCTGCTGTAAATTCCGGATGCTTTTGTTACATCAGTAAATTTTTTTTGCTGCGCATTGCAATCATTTCTAAACAATTTATCTCCTGCAAGCGGGCTATTTATTTTACGAAGAGAAGTGTCGCCATAAGTTTCTACAGAGTGAGAAGATTGGTTTAAAAGAAAACAATCCATATCTCCATCATGATCATAATCGAAAAAAACTGCCTGTGTTGAATAGCCGGAAAAATCCAATCCATACGCGGCAGAACTTTCTGTAAACGTTCCATTTTTGTTATTAATAAATAATTCGTTGTGCCCTTTCAATCCAAGTTTTTGACTGACTGCACAAACATAAATATCCAGGAAACCATCGCCATTAATATCAACCATTGTAGCACCCGTGCACCAGTCTGCATTGCCCGCCACGCCTGCATTTTGCGTGATGTCTTCAAATTTAAAATTGCCTTTGTTTAAATAGAGTTTGTTGCCGCCCAAACTGTTTGCAGTAAAATAAATATCAGGCAATCCATCATTATTAATATCGCCAACAGCAACGCCGCCGCCATTATAATAATAGAGATAATCCAAAATATTTAAAGAATCATGATCAACCAATTTATTATTAAAATGAATGCCGGTTTGTGATGCATTTAATTGTGTAAATAATGGATGCGTTGGCGAAGAACATGCGAAGCATGCAATGAATATTATTATAAAACAACAAAATTTTTTTTCATTGAAAAATATCATTGCTTAGGTTTTGAGAATATCTGCAAATCTTCATTATTTCTTGCAACAATAATAAACGGATTGATTGATGACTGGATCATTTTTATGTCTCTTACTTCGCCGGTAATAAACAAACCACTTTCTGCAGGTTTTATATAAGTGAAGTTTCCATTTTTATCTCCGATTAATGTAACGCCATAGCTTGCATCATAGCGCCCGGTTTCAGGTTTTAATCCATAAAAATTTCCGCCTAAAAAAATATCATTAATGCCATCGCCATTTAAATCGGTTAATAAAATTCCAAACACCGGAGAAATTTGTGCCTGCATCGGAAGTGGTTTCATTTCAAAATCATTGCTGCCTTTATTATAAAAAATGCAGCTTTGCGTTTGTTCCACTTTTAATGTTGTAGCATGTTTTATTTGCGCAGATGTAAGTACATCATCAATCGTTTTTCCTGCATAATCTCCGTAGTGTAAAAATTTCTTTTTAAAAATTGGAACCTGGTTTACCAAATCACTTCGCAAATTAAATGTGTACGGTTTTCCATCATTTTTATAATAAGCAGCGATGCATTCTGTTTGCCCGTTATTATCAAAATCGTCAGTAAATAATTGTGCAGGATGATCTTTATCCGCGCGTATTTTTGAATTCAATCCATTATTGCCAGCGATTAAATCTGGTTTTCCATCGCCATTAATATCCGCGACTGTCAGGCAATTCCACCAGCCGGAAGAATTTTTTATTTCATTTATTTTATTAAAAGATCCATTGGTGTATTGATAAAAAGTTATCGGCATCCAATCGCCAACAACAACCAATTCTTTTTTTCCGTCGCCATCAATATCTGCCCATTGCGCATCTGTAACCATGCCTGCATTTTGCAAAGCAGGCGCAATATTTTTTGTAACGTTTGTAAAAATTCCTTTGCCATTATTTTTTAATAAAACACTTGCGGGCGATTTTCCATAACTGCCGGGAACACTCCGCGCACCAATAAAAATATCGGGCTTTCCATCGCCATCAAAATCGCCAACGCGCACGCATGATGCATTAATGGAAACCATCGGCCAGCCTTGAAAACTTCTTGTAAAATTTCCTTTGCCATCATTAATATATAATCGCGCAAGCAAATTCAATGAACCTTCTTTTAATTCATTGCCACCGGAAACAACAACCAAATCCAAATCGCCATCGCCATCTGCATCAAAAAATTCTGCGCCGATGTTTTCATATTCTTTGTCTTGCGCAAATGCGAATTGTGGTTTTTCCAAAAACGTTCCATTAGCTTGTTGTATAAAAATTTTTGCAGTATCGTTTGCTGCGCTGCCTATAAAAAAATCCTGTTTGCCATCGCCATTAATATCTCCAACAGCGAGTTTCGGGCCTTCGGTAGAAATCATTTTTGGAATAAGCGGCTCTGCATTAAAATCTATAAATGCATTTTCGTTGTGTTTTATATTTCCTTTAATAACTGAATGTGTAATATTTTCAAACAAAGTTTTTTTATTTTTTGATGGAAATGCAATGGGCATGTTTGCATTTTTTTGTTGCAGAATAATTGTTGTGTCCGCATGAATGTTATATAAGATTTGCATCTTCATATCCGGCCAACAAACAACAAGGCTGTCGGCTTTTATATTATTATCAAGGCCAAAATTTAATACTGGCTCAACACTGCTCTGGAAGCCGCGCACAGGCATTTGCTCAAGCACTTGATGCATTCCATTTGCATATAACGAAACCCTTGCGCCAACGCCAAAATTATTCATCGCATTGCCTTCGAGTTTTATTTTTAAAAAATGTTTATGCAAAGTTTCAGAAGCCATGTTGCGGTAAACAAAAGCTTCCATGTTTTCATTATTGATAACCAAATCCAAATCGCCATCGCCATCTAAATCTCCATAAGCCGCGCCATTGCTAAAGCTTGGCGTTGCAAGCCCTAATTGCTGGCTTTCATTTTTAAACGTGAGATTTTTTTGATTTACAAAAGCATAATTTGATAATGGCGTCGATTTCATTTTATCCAAAAATGATTTATAATTAAAGCCGCCTTTAATTACTTTTTTCTTTGTTTCGGAAGCGCTGAAAAATTCCAGAAAATCCTGGTTGGTTAAATCTTTATTAATGCCATTGCAAACAAAAATATCTTTCCATCCATCATTATTAAAATCAAAACTCAGTGCGCCCCAACTCCAGTCTGTTGCTTCCACGCCCGCGAGACAAGCAATTTCACTATACGTTCCATCGCCATTATTTAACTGCAAACAATTTGAAACAAACTGGTGATGAAAATCATTTCTAAGTTTTGCATTAAATACATCGTAGTCATCAAATTTTGTAACAGACTTCAAACGATAGTCATCTTCGGGCAACATATCGGTTGTAAAAATATCAAGCAATCCATCGTTGTTAATATCTGCCATATCAGAACCCATTGATGATTGGCTGATGTGGCCCATTGCACTGTCTATACTTTCTTTAAAAGTTCCGTTGCGTTGGTTAATGTATAAATAATCTTTTTCAAAAAAATCGTTAGAGATATAAATATCAGGCCAGCCATCATTGTTCAAATCGCCAACAGTTACGCCAAGCCCGAATCCAATTTCACTTCCATAAATTCCTGCGCTTGCACTTACATCTGTAAAATGTCCGTTATCATTTCTGTATAAATGGCTTCCACCAGTTGAGCTTCTGTTGGCGCGCAAATTTTTTTTATAATCAAAACTTTCTATTGGCAAGAAACTATTGTTCAAAACAAAACAATCCAAGTCACCATCGTGATCATAATCGAAAAAAACAGCTTGCGTTCCAATGCCTTTATCATCCAATCCATATTGATGCGCCTCTTCTTTAAACGTTCCATCTTGCTGATTAATGTACAATTCATTTCCACTTTGCGATCCATCTTTATTGCCAACATTGCATATATAAATATCTAGCCAGCCATCGCCATTTACATCAGCCATCGTTACACCGGTGTGCCATTTATTAACGCCTTTTACACCGGCTTTATCCGTTACATCTTCAAATTTCCAGTTGCCTTTATTAATGTATAATTTATTATCGCCCTGGTTGGATGTAAAAAAAATATCGGGCTTGCCATCATTATTAATATCACCAATCGCAACGCCGCCACCATTATAAAAACTTCTGAAATTAAAAATATTTAGGTCTTTGCTATCAACAACTTTATTAATAAAACTGATTCCTGTTTCATGCGCATCCAGTTTTTTAAACAACGCATTTTTATTAATGACATCTTCATTATTATTTCTGCATGAACATATTAATAAACAAATCAGCAAAGCAAGAGCAATCGAATAATATGTGTGGCTGAAAATTTTCATCTTATAAAATAAATATGCATTATCACACAATGTATGATAATGCATATTTTATAAAAACTTATAAAAATTAAAAAGAAGGATAACCAGGGTTCTGTTTCAAATTAGAATTTGCCTGGTATTGCGCCAATGGAATTGGAAATATTTGTAAATGTGTATCTGGATCAACGCCTTTATTTGGCGTTCTTGCATTGCCAAAAGTTCCAAAGCGGATGCAATCCTGCCTGCGGAAATTTTCCCATGCAAGTTCCCTTGCTCTTTCATTAAAAACATTCGTTAATGTAAGATCGCCCATTGTCCAATCATGCGATGCATCGCCACCATAAGCGCGCTCGCGGATTTGATTAACGTACGCAAGATCCATTGCACCTGCAGAACCAAGACGCAATGCACATTCTGCGCGCATTAAGAAAATATCAGCCAACCGAAAAATAGCGATATCATTATTCATGTTTGTAAAAGTGCCGGGGTTTGGAAAGTATTTAATATTTCTTAAACCAGCCGTGCGAAATGTATCTGTCGGGTTACTGATTTCTGTAACGTTTGGATAAAAATTTAAAGGCTTACCAGTTTGCGCATCTAAAATTTTTAAAGAAGGATCAGTACTTGAATACAATACGTTTGTGCTTGGCGGATACGTGTAAGGAACATTGTATTGCTGTCCGATTAAGAACTGCCCTGTGCGCGCATCAAGAAAACTTCTGTATGTATTTTGTCCTTTTACAGTGTAAACAGATGTTGTATCATAATGACTATAAAATTCTGCATTGGTGCAATAACCATTCCACGGAGAACTGGTTAACTGAAAATTTAAATTGCTTTGATAATGCAGAGTTTGTGTTTGCCTGTTGTTGCCGCCGATATTAATATTATCATAAGGCACAACAAAAATATTTTCTACAGAGTTATCATTTGTCTGAGAAAAGTTGTCGAAATAATTTGTTTGCAAACTGTATTTACCAGAATTAATAACAGAATCACATGCAGCCATTGCATCGCTCCAGCGTGCAGTACCAGTGTATGTTTCTGCATTCAAATATAATTTAGCCATCAAACTGAAAGCCATCCATTTTGTAACGCGGCCATAAGTTGCACCACTTACATCAGACGAAACCAAATCAATATTTGCTTTTAATTCAGATTCAATAAAAGTAAAAACCTGTTGTGTTGTACTGTTTGTAACTGTATTTGGATTGGTTTTAAAATCAGTAACCAACGGAACATTTCCGTACAAATCCATCGCCCAATAATAATATAATGCACGCAATGTTTTTAATTCTGCATCTATATTTTGAATGTTGGTTGGCGCCGGGCTGATGTTATCAACGATGCTTAATATGAAATTAATTTTACCAATGCCGCCATACAAATCTGTCCACGCACCAACAACTTCCGGTGTTTCAGAAGTGTAGGTATGTTCCCACAATTGAATCCAGTCGCCGGTTCCAAGCCAGTCGGCACCTCTTGCAGGCACCACCATTTCATCAGAAGATCCTTCATTAAGGCTAAACACATTGCCATCCGGAATGCCGGTAAGCTGTGCATATGCAGGCGCAATACCTGCTGCAATTTGATCAGGCGTTTGCCAGAAATTTTCATTTGTAACTACACTGTACACTTTTGTATCAAGTTTGGTACAGGAAAAAAGGCCAAGAACAAACAGCAAAGCCAGTTTTGTAATTTTATATTTTGATGGTAACATATCGATAGAATTTTATTAATTAAAAGAAGGGCTGTTAATTGAAAGTCAGGTTTACACCAACGGTATACGTTCTGCTTCTTGGATAAAAAGCATCGCCATAAACATTGGTATCAATATATGCCTGGTTGCTGTCGCCATTTCTTATTTCAGGATCAATTCCTTTATAAGGCGTTATCACAAACAAGTTGCTGCCGGTTGCATACACACGCAGGCTTTCAATTCCTTTTATATGTTTGAAATTGTAAGATAAAGTTGCATTATCAAGTCGTAAGTAAGATGCTTTTTCAAGCCACAAATCAGATGGTGTTTGTGAACCGATAATTCCGTTTGTTAATGCTTCTTTAGTTACGTTGTTTCCCGGAAGCCTTGAAATATTATCAACGATAGAACGGAAATCATTAAATATTTTTTGTCCGTAAACTCCGCGGAAAAAAACATTCAATCCCCAATTTTTATAAGTGAACGTATTATAAAAACCGTAAGTAAATTTAGGCGTTGGATCAGTATAATAACTTTTTGCAGCAGTAATATCAGCCACTTTAGATCCGTCAGCTGCATAATAAAGCTGGTTGCTGTTTGTGCCCGGATCAACTGTTTTGCTCAAGCCTGCAAATCTTGGTAAATAAAATACATAAGGAGAATAACCAACTTTAAGGAAAGTAATATTGTTGCTTGCATAACCGCGGCCTTCTGCAATACCAACAGGCACCTGATCTGTTGAAATGCTATAGCCATCATAAGAACCTGCAAGGCTTGTTATCCTCGTATGCACTGTTGTAAGCTGTCCACCAATTGACCATGAGAAATTTTCTTTCTTAACTACATCAGCATTCAATTGTAACTCTACGCCTTTGTTGGTTAAGCTGCCCACGTTGGCAAGAATTGTTCCGTAGAAAAACGGAGGCACCGGAACATTATAGTTAAACAATAAGTTTGTTGTTTTATCATTAAACACATTAATGTTTCCAGAGAACCTGCTGTTGAACATGGCAAAATTTACCCCGATATTTTCACCATGCCTTTCTTCCCATTTCAAATTAGGATTGGCATTTTGATTTGGAGTATATGATTGCGGATACATATAAGTTGAACTTGTCGGGTCAAAATAACGGCCCGAACCACCAAGCGTTAATAATGTATTATAAGGAGTAATTGCATCCTGGTTTCCCACAACGCCAATACCTGCGTTCAGTTTCAATTCATTTAACCATGAAACATGGCTAAGAAATTTTTCTCTTGTGAGGCGCCAGGCAACTGAAGCAGAAGGAAAGTTTGCCCACCTGTTATCAGTACCAAATTTTGAAGAACCATCACGCCTTGCAGAAAGCGTTACATAATATTTTGTATCATAATTATAAGCCACCCTTGCAAGAAAAGAAATGATTTTATAATTGTCTTTGTAAGAACTGATACTGTTTAAAGCCGGATTGCCTCCGCCTAAATTATTATCGGTTTCAGATGCAAGCAAATAATTCTGGCCATTGGCATTAAAGTTATCAGTAATAAAATTATTATACTCATAAACGCCTGTTGCGCTGATATTGCTTTTTCCAAAATCGTGCGTGTAATTAATATGGATGTCGCCTTTTTTTGAATCTTTATCAGCGCTTGTCTGGCTTGCATTATTAAGGTTTCCAACGCCAGGTAATGTTGGCTGAAAATATTCTGAATGTAAATTATAGTTTGAAATCGATCCAGTTGTTCCCAATTTTAATCCGGGAACAATTTCATAATCCACTTTTGCATACATTAATGTAAGCGTTTCTTTACCCGTATTTGTTTCGAGCATTTGTTGGGCAACAGGATTTTGCTGATCAAAATCATAATAGCCATAGTAAGTTCCATCCGGATTATAAACCGGGTAAGTTGGCGGCGTTGTATTTACATAATCGAAAATATTGTAGTCGGTATATTTCCTGTTATTTTCTGTAGAACTTAATGAAACCTGGATAACCAGTTTATCGTTTAATGCTTTTTGTTGTGCATTAAAACGAAGCCCGATTTGTTCTTTACCAGAATTGATTACAATGCCTTGTTGATTTGAATAATTCAACGAAGCGCGGTAATTAAAACTTCCCGTTCCACCAGAAACTGCGATATCGTGTGTTTGCGTGTAAGCCCGGCGGGTAATGGCTTTCAACCAATCTGTATTTGCGCCTTTATCTAAACCATCAATCGTTGATTGTGTAATTCCAGGAATATTTTTTACTGCAGTGCGCCATTCGCTGGCTGATAATAAATCAAATTCTTTTGAAAGTTTATCTGTAGCAACATAACCACTGTATTCAACTTTTGCTTTGCCGGCACTTCCATGTTTTGTATTAATAATAATAACGCCATTTGCACCGCGTGAACCATAAATGGCCGTTGCAGAAACGTCTTTCAAAACATCATAAGAAGAAATATCTCCCGGTGGGATGCTGCTTAGTTGAGTAATATCATCCAAAGGAATTCCATCAAGCACAATAAGTGGCGACTGGCCACCGCTTAAAGAAGTTTGCCCACGCAAACGAATGATCAGGTTTGCATTTGGATCGCCGCCTGGTTGTGTAATTACCAAACCGGCAACCTTGCCCTGGATTTGCTGAAGCGGGTTATTAATAACACCAATATTAAAATCTTTGGAAGTAACATTTGCCACTGCGCCCGTAACATCTTTTTTTCTTGCAGTACCATAACCAATAACCACAACATCATTGAGTGATCTGGAATCGATAACTAATGAAACGTCGATGGCAGTCTGGCCTTTCAGCGCTATTTCCTGTTCTGCATAACCAACAGAACTGATGGTTATACTTTTTACTTTCGGGCCTACTGCAAGTTTGTAAGTTCCGTCGGCAGCAGTTGTGGTTCCCCTTGCGGCTCCGCCTTTTGCTGTAACGGTTGCGCCTTGCAACGGCGTTCCTTTGTCGTCGGTTACTTTACCCGTAATTGTTGTGCTCTGAGAAAAAACGGCACAGGTTAAAAAAGAAAGAAGAAATAGCAGACAACTTCTTTTAATCAATTTTTCCATTGGCATAATTAATCGTTTTGGAATTTACTGAATGGTTACTTTAAGCAATAATAAAATAAGATGATATTTATACCGGTATAAACTGGTACACAATATTAATTACATTTTTTTATTTCCGCAAAAATTTTTTATTAATAGGCAAACGATGTTTTTTATTAAAATAAACTGGTGATTTTTTGCGTGAATTAATGATTGAAATCATTTTTGCCGCGCCATAAAAAAGTGAAGGGGCAATAGAAATTGCCCCCGTTTTTAATTGCTCAAACTATAAATCATTTACAAAGTGCAGTTGCCTGCGTGCGTTGTTTTAAAAATCAGTTATTAATAATGCCTTTTAAAAAATTATTAATGACATTAATCAGATAAAGGAACCAGCTTTGCAGACAAATCAGGCGCTTTCATATTTTTATCAAAAGGAAACATTGGGCGGTTTATTTTTTTAAAGGTCAGTTTTTCCAAATCCTGATCTGCGCCGCCAGGCGTTAATGCAAGCATCCATTCTGCACGCATGGCATACAATTCAGGATCGAGGTATCCCAATTTTACAATTACAATATCAGCCTTGCGCGGGTTTAAGCCAAGCTTGGTAAAATCGCCTTCGGTTCGGTAAGCTTTGCGTTTTTTTGTTACAATAATTTGTATAGAACCCATTTTTATAACTACTTCTGCTACGGCTTCTTTATCGCCTTTCAAAATAGATTGAACCGTTCCGGAAATATGTACCGGCCCCGCAAAACGGTGATCGACTTTTGCGCCAGCATATCCATCAACATGTCCATTTACTCCGGCAGCAATAGCCTGTTCAACCAATTCCGGACCGGGAATAGAAGCGTATATTAATGACGGGCCATTTTCAGAAAATTCTTTTCTTTTTGATAATTGTGTTAATGTCCAAGTTACGTCGCCAGACGCGCCAGCCGTTGGATTATCACCGCAATCACTTATGAAATAAGGACGCTTATTACTTGCAAGCGCGCTATCGAGGCAAACATCCAAACTCGCCGCGGGCGCAACAAATGAAAACCCAAAACGCGCATCCCAAAAGCGTTTTGCCAATTGCTCTGCTGTATTAATAACTTTATTTTTATCATCGCCGGTAACCATTACTGCAGCGTGGTTCCGCGCTTCATCTGCCCATGCGTAACCAACCCAAATAGATGCATCAACAATACCATCCTGCATTGCGGCGGGCGCAACTGCAGCGTATACACTTTTTGCAGGTTCAAGGCGTGTGCTCGTTTTTTCACCAGGCAATAAAATGGGTATATTAATATAAGCTTTATAAGGCGGCTTGCCTTTGCCAGTTTCAAGGCGCGACAATAATTCTGTTATGGCACGCTGTTTTGTTTCCAGCGCATCTTCATGTGGCGCTTTGCGGTAGCATGTAATGAGATCGCAATTTTTTGCAAGGCGCAATGAAACATTTCCATGCAAATCCATTGAAGTAGAAATCAGCGTATTTTTTCCAACAACTTTCCTTATGCGTTCAATATAATCCGCTTCCGGATCTTCCATTCCTTCAACGCTCATTGCGCCATGAATATCCAGGTAAACACCATCATAGGGAAGGTGTTGTTTTAATGAATCCAGCGTTTTTCCAACAAGCGATTCATAAGCTTCTTTTGTTACAATCCCACCAGGCAATGAACGCGCGACAACAGTTGGAAACCACGTTGCACGATTATACAAAGGAGAATCAATCGATAGAAATGGATAAGAAGAAAAAGCCTGAACTCCATATTTTGCGTGAAAAGCTTCTTCATTCGTTCTTGCAGGAGAAAATATGCTTGATTCTATTGCAATGCCAGCGATTGCAATACGCGGAAGTTGTTTATTATTTTTATTAATAAGCGGTTTTACGCCAATAAAATTCATGCATAATAAACCTGCAAAAAAAATAATAAACCTCATCCTGAAAATATTATTCGTGATAAACCGAACCGGTTTTATACCAGTTCATACTGGTACACAAATATGAGGTTTAATTGTAAAGTTTCAAAAATTGATTTTTATTCTTTCTTTTTTTAGAAATTTTCGTGGAATAACTTAATAAATCCGTATTAATACATTACAATTTTAAAATTTCAGTGGCTTTATCTATTAGTGTTTTATCAAAACCATTCTTTATAAAAAAATCAAAATCCTGTTTTATGGAACCTTTCAATGACGTTTCGTTTGCAGGATTTGTAGACAAATATTCCTTGTATAATTGTATCGCTTTATCAAAATCGTTCTTAAAAAGATAACCATGTGCAAGGTTTAATTTTGCAGCAATATCATTTGGCTGCAGTTCAATTGCGCGAGTTAAATATTTTACGGCAGCATCAAATCTTTTTGTTTCCAGCAAATGCCAGCCAAATGCAGTAAGCTGACCTTCTTTTGCATTAATCGTATCCACATTATTAATCTTCAATGCTGGTGAAAATTGTTTTCCATTTACTTTTCTCGAATAACCAATTACATTTCCCAAACTGTCATTAATAAAAGATTTTTCTGCAAGAAATTCTATGTTTACAAAATCTTTATCCGAAGTAAAATACATTTTTACGTCCTGTCCATCTATCCAATAGTATAATCCATCCGATTTTTTAGTTACTTCCGCAATGGTGCCATCATAATTATAAATGCCAACATATTTTTGCATTAATGTATCATCGATTTGTTTTGTATTTACTGTTGCTGGTTTATCAAAACCTTTCCAGTTGTATACAGATGCAACGCTGCTTAATAATTCTAAAATAATATTTCCATCATCCGAATTTACAAACACCACAATACCATTTCCACCTTCAACACTTCCATAAAATAATCCACGGAAACCTTCATTGCCAGCATCGTGAAAAAAATATTTTTCACCATTTCTGTCACCAATAAAAACGCCCATTGTAGCAGAATTATCAATGTATGGCGTTAAGTGCAATTGCGCCATTTTTTGATTTAAGACTTTCGAAGATTTACCTTCATAAGCAAGTTGTGTTTCGATAACGTATTTGGAAAGTTCAGTAGGATTTGTCCATAAACCAAGTGGCGCCTGTTCAGGATAAACATTGAATGTTGCTTTAACTTCGGTGCCATCTTTTGTATAGCCTGTTGCAATTTTATTTAATTTTTCTTTTGCCGGCGGCGCGGTAGAAAAAAAACTATTCATCATTCCAAATGGCTTAAGTACGCTGTCGTACATAAATTTTTCATACGGTTGATGCGTTATATCTGTAATAATTAATTGAGAAATTATTATGCCACCACCAGAATATTGATACTGCAAACCTGGTTCAAATAAAGATCTTACCGGCGGCGTATTTGCAGGTTCTTTGCCATCCAAAATTTGTGGTACGGATGGAATTTTCCCTTTACTGTCATAACCCGGAAAACCGCCATAGACGGACAATCCAGCAGTATGGCTCAGCAAATTTGCGAGCGTAATTTTTTTTCCTTTTGATAAACTATCATAAGGAAACTGCCACGATTTTAAATACGTATTAATGTCTTTATAAAGATCCACTTTATTATCCTGCGCCAACTTTAAAACGCCAACTGCGTTTAATGATTTGCTGATTGAACCTGGCTTAAACAAAGTTGCTGTTGTTACGGCGCGTTTTTGTTTTTCATCTGCAAAGCCATAGCCTTTTGCCCAAATCATTTTGTGATTTTGAATGATTGCAATGCTTAATCCTTTCACATTATAATGTGCCATTCTATCCAAAATATTGTATGGTTTTCCATCAATAATTATTCGGCCGGCAAGATTATTTTCTACCTTTTTTATTTGTTCTTTTATTTCGTTTGAATAAACAGTTTGACTTTTTGATTTCAACAAAGCGCTGAATAAAATAGCAGTTAATAATAATTTTTTCATTTAAAAGATGATTTGTTTTTTGAAATAAAATGGTCGGATTAATTTTTTATTAATGATAAAATATGTTGCAGAAAGTTTGTTGTTAATGAATTTGATTAATCGAATAGAGATGAAATATTTATTTATTACTATAATAAAAAGTTGCAGCAAACTTTAAAACAAAAAGAATGAAGTGAAGCTAAAATAAAGCTTTTTGAAACGCGTAAATAAAGTGTAAATAAGTGTAAAACGTTTGTAAAATTGCTTAATACATGTTTTGATAAGTTATTTTTGCGCACATGAAGCGTTCCGCTATTTTTTTTGTTTTGCTAACTTTTGCCTGGTTAATTTCTGCCGTTGCATTTATTAATCAGAAAAATAAATTGCCTGAAAAAAATCTTGAAATTGTATTTCGCAATATTGGCCATCAACTTTTGCTGCATGCAAAAGATTCTACTTCACGCGTGCTTCCGGTAAAAAAAACTGATGAAAATACTTACCAGATTTCTTTTCAAAATAACTTTGTTTTTATTCCCGATACATTGGTAAACCTTGTTCATCGCGAATTAGAAAAATATCATTTGCCGAATGAATATATTGTGAATGTAAAAGATTGCGCGCAGCAGGGAACCGTTTTTGCTTATGAAATTAGTGACAGGACCGGAAACTTAATTCCATGCACAGGCCGCAAACAGGAAGCTGGTTGTTACGTAATTGAAATTGAATTTTTAAAAACAGATAAGTTTGATTTCTCTTTATTATTAATGTTGTCAATCCCATTAATTGTTGCAGGATTTTATTTGAAAAAAACATTTTGGAAAAAAGAAAACATTGAACCAATTGCTGACAACAATAATTTTATTCACCTTGGGAAATATCAATTTTCCGCAGATAAAAATGTACTCATTTTTGAAAATGAAATAACCAAGCTTTCAGAAAAAGAAACAAAATCATTACAAATTTTTGCAGGCAATCGAAACCAAATTGTTGAAAGGGAAAGATTAATGAAAGAAATTTGGGAAGATGATGGCGTTTTTGTTATCAGCAGAAATGTAGATGTGCTAGTTTCAAAATTACGCAAGAAACTTAGTGAAGATGAATCGATAAAAATTATTAATGTGCATGGCAAAGGTTATAAACTTATTGTTGAATAAATGTTGTGAAAATGAAATTGTTTTATACATTAATCAAACAATAAAACCAACCGGATGTTATTAATGTGCAACAAAAATTACGTTGCCATAAAGCATTAATAATTTAATTTTATTTCAATTAAAAATCGAATGATATGAGTAATGAAAAAGCCATTTTAGCAGGCGGTTGTTTTTGGGGAGTTGAAGAATTGTTTAGGCACCGCGCCGGCGTTGTTTCTACCGTTGTTGGATATACCGGCGGCGATGTGCGCAATGCAACCTACCGCAATCACGGCACGCATGCAGAAGGCATTGAAATTGTTTTTGATCCTGCAGTTTTATCTTATCGCGGGTTACTTGAATATTTTTTTCAGATACATGATCCCACAACAAAAAACAGGCAGGGAAATGACAGGGGAACATCTTATCGTTCTGCCATTTTTTATTTGGATGAAAAACAAAAAGAAACTGCAAACAAATTAATTGCAGAAATGGAAGCATCAGGAAAATGGCCGGGAAAAATTGTTACGGAAGTGGTGCCGGCAACAGATTTTTGGAATGCGGAAGAAGAGCACCAGGATTATTTAAAAAAACATCCATTCGGTTATACTTGCCATTTTGAAAGGCCGGATTGGAAATTGAGTAAATAAAATAACGAGCCATTAATAATTTAAGCGAATATGAAAATTGCAACTTATAATGTGAATGGTGTTAATGGCCGCTTGCCAGTTTTGCTTCGTTGGTTGGAAGAAGAAAAACCTGATGTAGTTTGCCTGCAGGAATTGAAAGCACCGGATGAAAAATTTCCGGCAACTGCTATTAATGATGCAGGTTACCAGGCTGCGTGGCACGGACAAAAAAGCTGGAATGGCGTTGCAATACTTTCGCGCAAAGCAAAAATTGAAAATGTTGTTTTGGGTTTGCCCGGAAATCCGGATGATACGCACAGCAGGTATATTCAAGCCGTTATTAATGATATAATAATTGGCTGCCTTTATTTGCCAAATGGAAATCCTGCGCCGGGGCCAAAGTATGATTATAAACTTCGCTGGTTTGAAAGATTGAACACACATGCGCAAACATTAATAAATAAAAAATCTCCCGTTCTGCTTACGGGAGATTTTAATGTGATGCCGGAAAACATCGATGTATATAAACCCGAACGTTGGGTTGACGATGCATTGTTTCGCCCGGAAACCCGCGCTGCTTTTAAAAAATTAGTTAGCCAGGGTTGGACGGATGCAATCCGGAAATTATATCCCGAAGAAAAAATTTATACTTTCTGGGATTATTTTCGCAATGCTTATGGCCGCGATGCTGGCTTGCGGATTGATCATTTTTTACTTAACCCAACACTTGCAAAGCGATTGATTAATGCCGGCGTTGACAAAAAGGTAAGAGGATGGGAAAAAACAAGCGATCATGCGCCGGTTTGGATAACTATTGATGAATAAAATTTCCATTTGCTTTCAATTGAAATTCGTTTATTAATAATGTTATCATTATAAAATTTTACCAAAAAATATTTTCGACCTCCTGATAACAATTGCAATGAAATGTTTCCATCGTTTTTTATTAATAATAAAAAACGATTCTATATTTTTTCTTATTAATAAATTCTTATTAAAAAAATGCGGTAAAATTTTTCGCCAGCGAATATTAAAAATTCTTTCACCTTCAATTTAGTGGGCTTTACCGTGCTTTTTATTCCGTTTACGGAAAACTGCTTGCCTGCGAGCATTTATAAAAATAGATTTGCAGCATCAAACAACTATTATGAGAAAAATAACCACAATATTTCTGCTGCTAACCTGCACATTAATAAGTTTTGCGCAACAAGGAAAACAAGGCGCGCCGCCTGCAATTGGCCGCGCATATGGTAAAGTAACAGATTCTTCGGGCTTGGCTATTGGCCAGGCATCAGCGTTAATTTTAAAATCGGTTACTGATACATCAACAAAGAAAAAGAAACTCGTTCTTATAAAAGGCATGGAAACAAAAACCAGTGGCGAATTTAATTTCGAAGATTTGCCAATCGCATCTCAACTGGTTTTGCGCGTTTCTGCAACAGGTTATAAACCGCATGATGAAAATTTTATGATCATTCCTGCAGCAGATAAACCGGCTGCAGGTTCCACCAGTTCGCCTTATGGAAATATTCCTTCATTCAGTAAAGATATGGGCGCAGTAAAATTGGAAGCCGATGTAAAAACAATGGGAACCGTTGTGGTTACAGCAAAAACGCCAACGATGAAACTGGAAATGGATAAGAAAGTTTTTAACGTGGCCAACAACATTGTAAGCGCCGGCGGAACCGGCCTGGATGTGATGCGCAACGTGCCTTCCGTTAATGTTGATATTGATGGCAACGTAATGCTTCGCGGCGCAACGCCAACTATTTTTGTTGATGGCCGGCCAACAACTTTATCGCTTGATCAAATTCCGGCGGATGCGATTGAAAGCGTGGAAGTGATGACGAACCCTTCGGCAAAATATGATGCTTCAGGCGGCGGCGCGGGCATTCTTAATATCATTTTAAAAAAGAACAGGAAGCAAGGTTATAACGGAAGCATCTCTGTCGGCATGGATTCTCATGGCGCACCAAATGCACTTGTTGGTTTAAATGCGCGCCAAGGAAAAATTAATATCAGCGCCAATGGAATGTATAATGGAATGAATGGAAAAACTACCGGCAACACAGATCGTTTTACTTACCTAAACGATACAACGCATTTGCTGCAACAAGATCTCAGCCGCAACAAAGGGCATTTTATGTTCGGGCAAATTGGTGTTGATTATTTTGTAAGTAATAAAACAACTTTGTCTGCATCATATATAAAAGTACATGGCTCTTTTACTCCTACTGAAGTTTCAAATATTCAAACTGATACAGTTGGTTCTGTTAATACATTAACGAGTTATTCGTTGCGCAATTCAAACTCAAAAAGAGAGTTTGATGTAAATGGCGCACAAGCTGGATTAAAACATTTGTTTGCCAAAGAAGGCGAACAACTAACTGCGGATGCATCATACTTTGGTGTAACATCTCACAGCGATGCATTTTATACAACAGATTATTATACCGGCCTTCCCGGTTCTGCAATCGGTTCTACAACGATGCAGGAAGTTTTAGGAACAGCTTCGCCAGCATTTTTTACTGTGCAAACTGATTATACAGATCCACTTGGAAAAAATCATAAATCAAAACTAGAAGCAGGTTTGCGAACGAGTATACAAAAGTTAAGCAACTATAATAATACCTACGATTTAGATGCAAAAGGCGATACAACATTGGAACCGCTCGGCACAAGCAATTATAAAAGTACAGCACGCGTTTACGCTGCTTACCTTAATTTTTCAAGCACCATTGGAAACTTTGGATACTCACTTGGATTGAGGGCAGAAAGCTCCAATTATTCAGGCGATTTATTAAACACCGGCCAGCATTTTAGCAATACTTACCCGGTTAGTTTGTTCCCATCTATTTTTCTTAGCCAGAAATTAAAACATGATCAGGAATTGCAAATAAGTGCAACGCGTAAAGTAAGCAGGCCGGGATTTTTTCAATTGATACCATACACAGATTATTCTGACACATTAAATATTACCCGTGGCAATCCCGCGCTGGTGCCGCAGTTCACGAGTTCGTTTGAATTTTCTTACATGAAAACATTTCCGCACAGCAATACATTGTTATTGTCGGCTTATTATAAATACACTTCAAATTTGATTACGCGTTATCAAGACAGCGGTTCAAATCCTGTTGGCGAACGCGTGCTTATTAATACTTACGAAAATGCAAACAATGCATACACCGTTGGTGGCGAACTCACATCAACAGATAACATTACCAAATGGTGGGACATCACTTTAAATGTGAACGTTTATAATTCGCACATTAACACCGATAATTTAAAACAACCATCACAACCAGCGTTGTGGAGCTGGTTTGGAAAGTTCAATAGCAATTTTAAATTGCCTGCAAATTTTTCTATACAATTAACAACAATCTATCAATCAAAAACCAACCTGCCGGTAAACCAAAACAATAACCAGTTTGGCCCGCCGGGATCAAATACGCAAAGTTCATCACAGGGATATATCAAATCTTTTTACGGAGTTGATATAGCTGTTAAGAAAACTTTTCTTAAAAATAATGCAGCTTCATTAACGGTAAGCATGACTGATATTTTCAGGACAAGATGGTCAGACCAATACAGCCAAAGCGCATATTTTTCTCAGGAATATGACAGGTTGAAAGATCCGCAATTGCTGCGCGTAGTATTTGCATACCGCTTCGGCAAAATGGATTTGAATTTATTTAAAAGAAAAAATATGAACTCACAGGGAATGGGCGATGCTGGGCAAAGCTTGCAGTAATTAATCAATTATTAATGTTGATTAATACCAGCGAATGTGATCGAAATATTCTTCTCTATATAATAAAACCTATCGTGTATGATATCAATTAAAAATTAATCCCAATTGTAAATTAGCGCCGATAGATGGAAGCTCATTATTTCCAAATCTTGCGGGCAGCGATACGGCAACAAAATAATTTGCCACTTTTGTGCGCGCATAAATTTGGTTAAATACTGGAGTAAATCCGTAACGCCCAGTAGTTTCAAATGCGAGGCGCGGTATGAAAGTAAAGCCATGACTGAAACGAAACATCGGGCCTGGATCAATTAAAATTTTACTTGTTTTTGTGCTGCCCGGCGACGCCTGAATTGTTGGCGTAATTTCATAACTAAATCCGAAATGCTGGCTGTATAAAACATTTACCCCTACCGGAAATCCGATGGCAAATTTATTAATGCCTCCGCCAAAATCATTTGTGGTCGTACTTTTATTTATCGTAACCATTGGAAGAATAAAACTGAGATAGCCTACAGTTTTTGGATACACTGTTTGATCGGGTTGCGACTGGCAAAAAGAATACGTTGCCTGAAAAATAAAAATCAGGGGGACAGCTAATTTCTTAACATTCATAATGCGTTGTTGGTTTTTAAAGTGAGTAGTTTAGACAATGGCAAACATCATTTCAAATTCCGCACCATTCATTTCTAAAAAGGGTTTTTAATAAGTGATTTTTTTTACGCGATGAACATTAATTCTTTAATGCTGTTTAATGCATTATGCAGATTTGTTTTTCTTAGCTAAACGTTCTTTGCAATTGATCAAATTATACCGAAATTGTATAGAATAATTTCATTAAAAATTATACAATGAGTGCTTCTGTAAAATTGCAGGTTGTCAAAATAAATAATGATTCTTACAAATCATCCGCAGATACACTTGCTGTTGAAGAACCGCTGGAAATAAGGCTGGCATTTGGTTCTGGCCTGGAGGCAAAAACAAAAAGCCTTGCAGTAACCATGCGCACGCCCGGCAATGATGATGAACTCGCCATTGGTTTTTTATTTACAGAAGGAATTATTAATAACTATAATTCAGTAAAAAAAGCGGGGCATATTTTTATAGCCTGTTCAGAAAATAAGGAAAATATTTTTGAAGTAAAATTGCAAGAGGAAATTGTTCCACACCTGTCGCAGGCAGAGAGGAATTTTTATACCACTTCAAGTTGCGGCGTATGCGGCAAAGCTTCTATTAATGCGATACGAACAGTTATTCCATCTTCTGAAAAAACTGTTATTAATATGATTATTCCTAAAGAAATAATTTATTCATTACCGGAAAAATTATCTGCGCATCAAAAAGTTTTTGCAGAAACAGGCGGCTTGCACGCGGCTGCATTATTTGACAATAATGGAAAAATATTAATGGTAAGAGAAGATGTTGGAAGGCACAATGCGTTGGATAAATTAATTGGCGCTTCATTAATAAATAATAAAATGCCTTTATCTGATTCTATACTTTTTTTAAGTGGAAGGGCAAGTTTTGAATTGGTTCAAAAAGCAGCAATGGCGGGCATTCCATTGATTGCTGCAGTTGGCGCGCCTTCCAGTTTGGCAGTATCGCTTGCACAAGAATTTGGCATTACATTAATCGGTTTTCTCAGGGAAAACCGGTTCAACATTTATTCATCAGCAGAAAGAATTAAAATTCCGGTGTATGAAAATTCGTATTAAAGGAAACTCTTTGCGTTACAGGCTCACAAAGTCGGAAGTGGATCAATTTATTGCAACAGGATATGTTGAAGAAAAAATAAATTTCGGCAACAGCAACTTATATTATCTATTAAAAAAAACAGACAGCGATCATTTATCCGCTTCATTCAATAATAATAAAATCACTTTAAATTTTCCTTCTTCTTTTATTAATAAATGGACGGATCCAGCGCAGGTTGGTTTTGAGTTTTATATGGAAGTTGAAGGATCAGATAAACCACTTTATCTTCTTGTTGAAAAAGATTTTACTTGTCTTGATAAAACTAATGAAGATCAAAGTGACAATTTTCCAAACCCGTTATTAACGAATGTATATGAGCGATAAAGAACAGGAACCATCAGCAATAAACCCGGAAACGCTTACTGATTTAAAAGTTACAGAACCAAAAACCTGGGCCGCAGGAATGCATGGCGTAATGGCCGCATTCAGTGATATTTTTGAAGAGACTGGCGCAACAAGAGGAATGAAGGCTTTACTAAAAATGAATCAGAAAGGCGGCTTTGATTGTTCGAGCTGTGCGTGGCCGGATGAAGATGGCGACCGCTCTCCCATTGCTGCTTATTGTGAAAATGGTGCGAAAGCACTTGCTGAAGAAGCAACAAAAAAAGTATTAACAGCCGAATTTTTTGCACGCAATTCTGTAAACGATCTTGCAAAATTAACGGACCTGGAAATTGGTAAAAAAGGCCGGCTGACTTTGCCTGTTTATCTTCCAAAAAATGCTACGCATTATCAGCCTTTAAGTTGGGATGAAGCATTTAAAATAGTTGCAGACAGGCTTAATGATCTTGATTCGCCCGACGAAGCTGCATTTTATACATCGGGAAGATTGAGTAACGAAGCATCATTTATTTATCAGTTATTTGTTCGCGAATTTGGTACAAATAATTTACCTGATTGCTCCAACATGTGCCATGAATCCAGCAGTGTGGCGCTTACAGAAACAATTGGAATTGGCAAAGGCACTGTAATACTTGATGATTTTACAGATACAGATGTGATCATTATGATGGGCATTAATCCCGGCACCAACATGCCGAGGATGCTTGACTCCTTACAAAAAGCAAAACAAAATGGCGCAAAAATAATTTCCATAAACCCTTTGCGTGAAGCAGGTTTGGTTGCTTTCGATAACCCGCAACAAGTTGGCGGAATGTTTAAAAGTGTTTTTAATATTGGTGCAACAAAATTGACTGATTTGTATTTGCAGGTAAAAATAAATGGCGACATCGCTGTTATTAAAGCCATCGAAAAAATATTGCTTGATGCAGAAAAAGAAAATCCGGGAGAAGTTTTTGATCAAAAATTTATTAAAGAAAATACAGTTGGTTATGATGGATTAATAAAACATATCGACCAATATAATTTGGATGAATTATCTGAATCTTCAGGAATATCAACAGACGATTTAAAAAATGCAGCAGCAATGCTGCGCGATAAAAAGCGGATTATTATCTGCTGGGCAATGGGCGTTACCCAACAAAAAAATGGTGTTGATACGATTAAAGAAATAGTTAACCTCGCATTATTAAAAGGAAGTATTGGCAAACGCGGAGCCGGCGTTTGCCCTGTTCGCGGGCATAGTAATGTGCAGGGAAACAGGACGATGATGATTTGGGAAAAAGCACCGGATTGGTTTCTTGATAAAATAAAAATGAAGTTTGGTTTTGAACCACCGCGCGAGCACGGCGTTGACGTAGTTAACTGCATAAAAAAAATACATGCAGAAAAAATTAAAATATTTTTTGCAATGGGCGGAAATTTTTTATCGGCAACGCCCGATACAAACTATACTGCCGAAGCCATGCGCAAATTGAAACTTACAGTAAGCGTTTCAACGAAATTAAACCGCACGCATTTGGTACATGGCGAAGAAGCAATTATTTTTCCAACACTTGCAAGAAGCGATAAAGATATTGTGAATGGTGAAGAGCAATTTGTAAGTTGCGAAAATTCAATGTGTGTTATTCAAATGTCGAAAGGAATGCTTACGCCTGTTTCGGATAACCTGCGTAATGAAACGCAAATATTATGTGGCATTGCAAAAGCGACACTGGGAAAAAAATCAAAAGTGGATTGGGATCATTATGCAAACAGTTATGATAATATCAGAAACCTGGTTGAAGAATTTATTCCTGGCTTTGAAAAGTACAATGAACGCGTTCGCATACCCGGCGGTTTTTATTTACCTAATAATGCGCGTGATGGAAAATTTATGACAGAATTGTTTGGAAATAAAATGCCTTTTTCCATTACGCAATTGCCAGAAAATAAACTGGCAGATGATGAATACATGATGTCATCTGTTCGCAGCCACGATCAATTTAATACAACGATTTATGGTTTGGAAGATCGATACCGCGGAATTCATAATGAGCGCCGCGTAATTTTTATGAACAAAGAAGATATAGAAAAAGGTGGTTTTAAAAATGGTGATAAAGTAGATTTATTTAATAATGCTGACGGCATTGAAAGAGTTGCAAGAATGTTTATTATCGTTGAATATAATATTCCAAAGCGATGTACAATTACTTATTATCCTGAAACAAATGTGCTGGTGCCAATAAGCAGCGTTGCAGAAAAAAGCAATACGCCAACTTCAAAAATGATTTTTATTAAAATAAAAAAACATGAACTGGCGCATTAATAATCTATAAATTATTTTCTACAAATTGTTTGCAATAATCTTTTATAAGATTTCTTACACTTCTAAATTCTTCTACAATTTGTTGTTCTGTTCCTGCTGCTTTTGCAGGATCCGGAAAGTTGCAATGAAATTTTTTTGCGCTTGTTGGAAAAACCGGGCAACGTTCATTTGCATTATCGCAAACAGTTATTACAAAATCGAAATTGATGTTTTTATATTCACCAACATTGTTTGATGTGTGCGAAGAAATGTCAATGCCGTCTTCTTTCATCGTTGCAATAGCACGCGGATTTACGCCATGGGTTTCAATACCTGCACTATAAATTTTTGCCTTTTCACCTGCAAAATTTTGGAGATAACCTTCAGCAATCTGGCTTCTGCAACTATTGCGTGTGCACAGCACTAATACGTTTTTCATTTTGTTTTGGTTATGCTAATTATAATTTTATCCGCCTATAGAAATCATACTTCTGTTGTGTAAATTTTCTGTATGAATATTTTTAAAGTCTGTGGTAAACTGCCCGCCAAGTTCTTTTTCTTTTGATAAAATACTTTTATAAATCAATGGCAAAATATCTTCGCCGTTTCTGAAAGCGGTTAATAAATCTGTTTCTTTTTTCGAGAACAAACAATTTTTCATTTTACCATCTGCAGTTAACCGCATCCTGTTGCAACCGCTGCAAAACGGTGCACTCATTGTACTGATTACTGCAAATGTTCCTGTATGGTTTTCTATCTTATAATTTTTTGCAGTATCGTGTACATCATTTTGCAGCGTTATAATTTTATATTTTTTTGCAATCGTTTCAAGCATTTCTTTTAAGGTAAAAACTTTATTGCTTGTCCACCGGTTGCTTTCAAAAGGCATAAATTCTATAAAACGCACATGCACATTTGTATCTTTTGTCCATTCAATAAAATCATTAATCTCATTATCATTTAAGCCTTTCATTACAACCACATTCACTTTTACGTGAAAGTTTTTATTAATAAGCAAATGAATATTTTCAAATACTTTATCAAACAAATTCCGCCGTGTTATTAATTGAAATTTTTCTGGTTGCAATGTATCCAAACTAATATTTAACGAACGCACATTCGCTTGTTCAAGCACATCTACAAATTCATGAAGCCTTGTTGCGTTGGTTGTAAGTGTAAGGTTAACGGGCAATTTTGACAAGCGAAGAATAATTTCATCAGCGCCTTTTCTAACCAACGGCTCGCCACCTGTGAGCCTTATTTTATTAACGCCTTGCGCAACAAATATTTTTGCGATGGCTTCTATCTCATCAACCTGCATGAGTTTGGCAGAAGGCGTGAATTCATAATCTTCTTCGGGCATACAATAAAAGCAACGGAGATTGCAATTGTCTGTTAATGAAATGCGGAGATAATTATGAACGCGGTTGTATGTATCTGTAATCATTAATAATTTTGAAATCTAATTTCTTTCATGAATTGTCGACTGTCTTAATCTTAAAAAATTTCCCTGCCTGTTGGAAAAAACCGCGCGTATTTCAGCAATCAATGATAATGCTATTTCTTCAGGTGATAATGCGCCAATATCCAAACCTGCAGGCGCGTAAATTCTTTCTTTATTATCTTCAGAAACAGATTTTCCTTCGAGATCCAATTCATTAAAAATTTTTTCCGCACGAACTTTTGGCCCGAGCATGCCGATATAAATTGTATCAGTCATTAATGTTTTTGACAAATTTATTTTATCTGTTTTATAATCGTGCGACATTAAAACAATGGCTGTGTATTTATCAATTATAATATTATCAAATTGATCAATGCTGCAAACTTTATCTGCCATACTTATTATTTTGGCATTTATTTTTAATGGGTTTGAAATGATTGTTGCACGCCAACCCATTTCCTTAATAAGCCGAACAAGCGGGTAAATATCATATTGATTTCCCATTAATACCATATGTATTTCAGGAAGCAATATTTCTATAAAAACTGATACAATTTTTCCATCTGCAGTTTCAAAATTTTGAAAAGCTGATTTACCATTTTCAACCTGGCATTTTATTTTTTCGGATAATTTTCTTTCTAGAAAAATATCTTCAAACACTTTTAAATTTTTTGAGTCTTTATAAAGAATTACATCTCCCGTTTTTATAGCATTCCATTTTCCTTGTAATGATGTAACGGTTATTAATACATGTGTTTCACGATTTTCATCAACACATGCTATTAAAATTTCAACAGGATTATTTTTATTTTCAAAATCAAGTGGCGTAAATAATACATCAATGATTCCATTACAACCTAAACCAACGCCAATCTGGTGCCCATCATCTTCTGTTGTATCATACGTTATTAATGAAGGTTCCGATTTTGTGATGGCAAGCCTTGCTCTTTTTAATGCATCGCCTTCCAAACAACCACCGCTTATTCCGCCAATCCAATTGCCATCGTCCATCACGAGCATTCTTGCACCAGCGCGGCGATAGGAAGATCCTTCAACCTTCACCACTGTTGCAAGTGCAGCATGAATTGATGTGTCCTTAATTTTATTGTATGCATTAATGATTGCTTTTATCTCTTTCAACTTAAATAAAAATTATGCACGGGTTATGAAATGATCAAATAAGTTTATCGGGAGTAATCGGCAATTCACGCACACGTTTTCCAGTTGCATTATACACCGCATTTGCAATGGCAGCAGTGATGCCTGTAATACCAATTTCACCTGCGCCGCGCGCGCCAACCAGGCTGATATTATAATCCGGTTTGTCTGTAAACTGCACATCAAACTCAGGCATATCTGCATGCACGGGAACATGATAATCAGCTAAATCTTTTGTAACAATTCTTCCTGTATTCGGATCGTACACACTGCCTTCCATTAATGCCATTCCAATTCCAAAAATGGCTGCGCCCATTATCTGGCTCTTGGCAGTTTTTTCATTTAATATTTTACCAATGTCCATTGCACTGGCAATTTTTTCAACCTTCACCATTCCTGTAAGTGAATCAACTTTTACTTTTACAAAGTGTGCACCGAAGGAATGAAAAACATATTTTTCACGATCCATTTTTTCATCCTGTTTTGCAAAAGGATTGTCAGGTTCTTTTTTTGCGTTTGCATTTGCAGCAGCACTTTTTTCACCATCTTTTAATGTTACGTCTGTTGTTGCGTTTACATCTATTAATGGCATTTTATTTCTTGATAAAAGTTGCGTGTACGTTTCACCTTTTGCATTGTTATTAATAACATACAATCTTCCATTTTCAACTCCTATTGCACTTTCTTCCACGTTATATAATGGAGATTTTTTATCAGCGATGGCAAGTTGTATTGCTTTGCTTTTTGCTTCCAACGCAGCTGCACGAACGGCGGGGCCAGTGGTTGCCATTGTTTGCGAGCCACCAGAATTTGGCCCTTGCGGAAAAGTTGAATCGCCTAATTTAAATTCTACTTTTTCAAAAGGCAATCCTAATGCATCAGCCATTAATTGCGCCATTACAGTATACGTTCCTGTTCCGATATCCTGTGTACAGCACGCTGCTACTGCGTTTCCTTCCTGGTATAATTTTAAACGCACACTTGCCTTGCTTCGGTTTGCAGGATACGTTGCTGTTGCCATTCCATAACCGGTAAGATATCTGCCTTGTTTATTTGCTGATGGTTTATCGCTGCGATCTTTCCAACCGATAGCAGCAGCGCCTTTTTCATAACACTCTTTTAAATTTTTTCCAGAAAATTCTTTTCCGTCAACCGGGTTTTTTTCTGCATAATTTATTAATCGCAATTGCAGCGGATCTATATTTAATTTTTCTGCAAGTTCATCCATTGCTACTTCAAATGCATATGTTCCGGGAGCTTCGCCTGGTGCGCGTGTCGGGCATGGCGTGCCGCGATTTAATCTTACCAAATTTTGCACGATATCAAGGTTTGGAATATCGTATAAAATTTTTGTTGCTACTCCTGCATTTTCAACAAACTCATCAACAAAAGATGTTTCAGAAGTTGTTTCATGTTTTCCTGCAGAAATTTTTCCATTGCTGTCTGCACCTAAATTTATTTTTTGAATTGTAGTAGTCCTTCTTCCTGCACAGGTAAACATTTGAAAGGATCTTGCAAGTGTAATTTTTACAGGGCGGTTAATAAATTTTGCAGCCATCGGTGCAAGAAATGCATTTGCCCATGTAAAACCTTTTGATCCAAACCCGCCGCCGATGAAAGGCGATATCACACGCACTTTATTTTTCGGGATGCCGAGAACATTTGATAATAAATTTTGCACACCAAAAACACCTTGTGTAGAATCATAAACTGTCAGTTCATCATCTTCCCAAAATGCAGTAGTTGTATGTGGTTCCATCGGGTTATGATGATATACCGGTGTTGTATATGTTTGTTCTAATTTAACAGCAGCATTATTTAAAACCTCATCAGTATTTCCGCGTTTTGCCTGCGGGCTTGTGCCGCCTAAACCTTGTTGCGGCTGGTATGGTTTTGCTTCAGGGTCATGAATATCCGAAACAGATTTTTCTTCATTATAATCAACCTTTATTAATGATGCTGCGTATTCTGCAATTTCAAATGTTTCTGCAATCACCACGGCAATGTGCTGGCCATTATAAAAAATACGTTCGCTTTGTAAAGGCAATAAATCTTTTTCTGCAAACTTTCCTGAACTTGGATCGCTTCCTGTTGGTTGATGCAAACTCATTGCATTTTTGTAAGTCATCACGCCGAGCACACCTTTTAATTTTTGCGCAACTGTTGTATCAATATTATTAATGTGCCCTTTCGTAATTGTGCTTTGTATTGTTACGCCATATACAAGCCCGGGAACAACAAATTCGCCGGCGTATGGCGCAGCGCCTGTTACTTTTAATTTACCATCTTTTCTATCGAGTGGCTGACCAACTATCATACTCATGCTATACCTCCGATTTTATTTAGCGCACTTATTAATGTGCGTTTTGCCAATTCTGTTTTATAAGAATTAAATTTTAATTCTTTTGAATTTTTCAAAGCAATATCAGCAGCGTCTTTAAAACTATTTGCCGATACTTGTTTTCCTATTAATGCTTGTTCTGCTTCTGTTGCGCGCCATGGTTTTGTGGCAACGCCACCAAGTGCAATTCTTGCATTTTTAATAATTCCATTATTAATATCAAGTGCAACAGCTGCAGATGCCAATGCAAAATCATAAGAAGCCCTGTCGCGCACTTTTACATAAGCAGAATTTTTTGCGAATGATAATGCAGGAATTTCAACAGCAGTTATCAGATCGCCTTTTTGTAAAATATTTTCTATTTCGGGATGATCGCCGGGCAGCGTATGAAAATCTGAAAACATAATTTTTCTTTCTCCATTAATGCCCTGCACATGAATGATTGCATCCAGCGCGGCCATTGCCACACACATATCCGAAGGATGCGTTGCAATACATTTATCACTTGTTCCAAGTACCGCATGAATGCGGTTGTAACCATTAATTGCAGAACACCCAGAACCCGGCTCGCGTTTGTTGCAAGGCGTTGCTGTATCATAAAAATAATAACAACGAGTTCGTTGTAAAAGGTTTCCACCAGTCGTTGCAATATTTCTCAACTGCGCGGAAGCGCCGGCCAGTATAGCTTCTGAGAGAACAGGAAATTTATTTCGAATCATTTCATTATACGCCAAATCACTATTAGTGACTAATGCGCCGATTAAAATATTTCCGTTCGATAATTTTTTTATTTCTTTTAAAGGAAGAATATTAATGTCAATAATTTTATCCGGCTTTTCAATATTCATCTTCATCAAATCAACAAGATTTGTTCCGCCGCCAATAAATTTTGAAGCAGCATTTTCAGTGGCAGCTTTTATTGCTGTATTATTATCGCCCGCTTTTATAAATGTAAAAGGATGCATAGATGAAATAATTTTTTAAGATTTCTGAACTTCTTTAATCGCTTCCAAAATATTTTGGTAAGCACCACAACGGCAAATATTTCCACTCATTAATTCGCGTATTTCATCATCTGTTTTTGCGTGGCCTTCTTTTATTAATCCAACTGCAGAACAAATTTGTCCCGGCGTACAATAACCACATTGAAATGCATCATGCTTTAAAAACGCCGTTTGCAACGGATGCAATTGATCCCCTTTTGCAAGGCCTTCAATAGTTGTTATATGCGCGCCTTCACACATGCCGGCAAGTTTCAGGCAAGAATTAATTCTTTTGCCATCAACCAACACCGTGCATGCGCCGCATTGCCCGCGATCGCATCCTTTTTTTGTTCCGGTTAAATGTAATTTTTCGCGCAGCGCATCGAGCAGGCTTGTTCGCGGATCAAGTTCAAGCGTCATCTTTTTATCATTAATAAAAAAGCTGACTTCAACGGTTCCTTCTTCCTGGTAAAATTTTCGGTTGGTCGGTAATTTTGCAGCTTTTAATGAAACCGACAAAGCTGTACCAGCAGTAATAACAGAAACCTGTTCGAGAAACTCGCGTCGCGTAGAGCCTGTTTTTATTTCATCCGTGGATGACTCAGATTTTTTTTCCACTATATATTTTTTGATTAATCAGGAATGTATATTGATATTATAGGACAACACAAACCAATCCATTTAAAATAACCGGATAATTGCAAGTATCACACCTGCAAATGTGGAATGATTTTTACATTTGAAACACCAGTGTGGAAAATATTTCCGGTAACATCAATGGCTTATTTTATTAAATGAAAAATATTGCAATTATATTATTGGCAGCAGGTTCTTCCTCAAGGTTTGGTGAACCAAAACAACTTATAAAATTTAATGGAAAAAGCCTTATTAATAATGCACTGTCAGCCGCTTTGGCTGTTAATAAAAATATCATTGTTGTACTTGGCGCAAATGAAAACAGCGTAAAAAAAGAAATAGAAAATAAAACAGTTAAAATTTTATTTAATAAAGATTGGGAAGAAGGAATGGCATCTTCGATTCGTTGCGGATTATCTTTTTTAATAAAAGAAAACGCTTCGAATGATGCAGTAATTTTTATGGTTTGCGATCAGCCATTCGTAACTTCATCATTAATAAAAAAATTTATGGTTGCGTACGAAGAAACCAACAAACCAATTGTTGCAAGTGCTTACAACAACACAACTGGAACGCCTGTTCTTTTTGATAAAATTTTTTTTAATGAATTACTTGCATTGCAAGGCAAACATGGCGCAAAAAAAATTATTTCACAACATATGGATTCAACAACAACAATAACTTTTCCCTCGGGCGAAATCGATATTGATACAAAAGAAGACTACAACAATTTGCAAAAAAATTAACCGCTGACTATATGGAACATTACGAGATTATTATTTTCTTTTTAATTATTGCATTCGTGTATGCGTCTGTCGGTTTTGGTGGTGGCTCAAGTTATCTCGCCATACTTGCTGTGTATGCATTGCCTTTTAAAGAAATCAGGTTGATTGCATTGTTGTGTAATATAATCGTGGTGACGGGGGGCACAATTATTTTTATCCGCAACAAACAAACAGACTGGAAAAAAATTATTCCTGTTGTATTAATAAGTGTGCCGCTTGCATTTTTAGGCGCCACAATGAAAATAAGCCAGGATACTTTTTTTATAATTCTTGGTTGCAGTTTATTAATCGCTGCAATTTTATTATGGATAAAAACAAAACCAACAACAGCAGAAACAATTCAGCCGGAAGGAAAATATCATTACATACAAGATGGATTTTTGGGAGGCGCAATCGGATTTTTATCAGGAATGGTTGGCATTGGCGGTGGCATTTTTTTATCGCCATTATTAAACTTATTAAAATGGGATACTGCTAAAAAAATTGCAGCAACAGCAAGTGTTTTTATTTTGGCAAATTCTATTTCAGGAATTGCAGGCCAACTTTCATCGCTGCCATCAAACATAAATTATACAAGAATTGTTTTGCTATGTGTGGCTGTTTTTGTTGGCGGGCAATTGGGTTCAAGAATGGGCGCATCAAAATTTAACCCGCTTATTATTAAACGCGTTACAGCATTGCTTGTATTTTTTGCAGGCGTGGAAGTATTGAGTAAACATTTGCATTTTTAATTTATTAATAATGAAGATTACTGTTTTTGCTTTTGGTATTGCAAAAGAAATAATTGAAAATGCTTTTGCAGATATTGAGTTAAAAGATGAAACTTCGGTTCACATTTTAAAATCAATGCTGGAAGAAAAATATCCTGCATTAAAAAAATTGGGATCGTATATGATTGCCGTAAACAATGAATATGCAGGTGATGAAATCATTATTAATGATAAAGATGAAGTTGCATTAATACCCCCGGTGAGCGGCGGATAATTACGGAACACGCTGCACAATTATTTTATCAATACTGCTCATGTGCCTGCGGCCGGTTTTAAAATCTGTTAATGTAACAATAGAAATCCTGCCAGGAATATCTTTAATTTTTTTGCCATCTTCTTCCATTACGATGTAAATATTATTGCCGGTTTCTGTATTATAAATTTCATTCCAGGAAAAAACAATTTTGTAATTATCTGTCGCAACAAATTCAAAATAATATTCGCTTAATACTTTAGGATTTTCTGCATCAAATTCAATCTTACTCAAAACATCTTTTAATAAAATTCCTTTCAAACCAGTAATGGTATGTTTTTTTTCGCCAAGATGATTGGTAATGGTAATATCAGGCAAAGCTTTTATTTTGAAAGTATCAAGGTCGGCAATTGAAAAAGTAAATTTTTGTTTTACCCTTCCTTCAACAGAAAATTTTTCAGTTGGTGTGGCATTGTTTTGCGCAAATGTTGTGCAGGAAATAATTACAAAAAATAATACAATAATTGATTTCATATTTTTTTAGTTTAATATTTTTTCAGAGGCTTTCCATGCTTTCATTCCACCATCGAGCGAATAAAATTCATGCGAAGGAAATTTTTGCTTTGCCGTATTAACCGCTGCTGCACTGCGTTTGCCAGATTCGCAATAAAAAATTGTTGGTTTATTAATAGCCCAAAAATAATTTTCAATTTCATTAAGCGGAATATGTTTGCCGCCGATATTAAAAATATTTCTTTCTTCAATAGTTCTTACATCAATCAATTCGAAAACATTTTTATCTAAACTATTATTTAATTCCTCTATTGAAATAAGTTGTGCAGTATTAGTTTCAACCAGTTTATTAATAATCGTTTTTGTAACTGTTCCTGTTTTTATAATGCGGCTTTGTAAAGTTGAAGCATCAATCATTAATATTTTTCCTGAAAGTAAATCACCCGTTTTTGTTATGTATTTTATAACTTCATTTGCCTGCATGCAACCAATAATTCCTGCAATGGTTGGCATCACGCCACCATCCGCACAATTTGGAATTTGTGCCGCATTAACATCGGGAAATAAATCCCTGTAATTTGGCGAAAATGTTCCATCATTATTCAGCACATTCAACACAGAAATTTGTCCTTCATACTGATAAATTGCGCCGTACACAAATGGTTTTTTTGTAAGCACGCAAGCATCATTTAATAAATATTTTGTTTCGAAATTATCCGTTCCATCAACTACAATATCATATTCATTAATAATGCCCATCACATTTTTTGAAGTAATTTTTTCAGTAATTGAAATCAAATTTATTTGCGGGTTTTGTTGTTTTAATTTTTTGCAGGCAACGTCTGCTTTTAATAAACCAACTTCTTCTGTTGTATATAAAATTTGGCGGTGAAGGTTGCTGATTGAAATTTTATCGAAGTCTGCAATAGCAATTGTGCCAACTCCCGAAGCCGCCAAATACTGTGCAGCCGGGCATCCCAGGCCACCGGCGCCAACTATTAATACTTTTGCATGCTGCAATTTTTGCTGGCTTTCTTTTCCAAAACCAGGCAACGACATCTGGCAACTATATCGTAACCATTCATCTTGCATTATGCAATTGTTTTTCTTTATTAATTATATTTTCAGCTTGTGTAAAATCTTCAGGTGTGTTCACATTCATTAATGCATCAGCATTTTGCGGTTGGATTATATGAACATTATCATTCTTGATTAATACTTTTCTTGGGCAGGTAAAACCATTATCCAAATAAGAAAGCAATACGGAAAAACTTTTCGGTTCCCATATAGTAATCAACGGTTCGGGAAGATTATCGTGCGGGCTATGAAATGTTGTTGCAATCGAATTGAGATTCCTGTTTTTAATAAGGTACTCCAATGTTTTTTTATCAAGCAATGGAAGATCGCACGCAACAACAAGCCACGCAATAGTTGGATTAAATTTAAATGCAGAAAGTATCGCGCCATATGGCCCAATACCCGTATAAGTATCTGTTAGAATTTCATAATTATTATTTGTTTGTTCTTCCGCTATTCGTTTTGAGATAAAAACTTCATTGCATAATGTCATTAATAAATCCGCAATATAATATTGCTGTTCTTTTCCATGCCATTCGATAGAACCCTTATCACGCCCCATTCTCGTGCTTTTGCCGCCGGCCAAAACCAACCCGTTTATATTGTTTTCTTTATTACTCATTTTCTTTCAAAATCTTTTTTGCCACCCGTTTTCTTAAGCAGCATTGTTTCTTTAATAACAATATCATGGCTCAAAGCCTTGCACATATCATACACCGTTAATGCTGCAATTGATGCGCCAACTAATGCCTCCATTTCAACACCCGTTTTTGCTTCAATACTTACTGTGCAGTCAATTATTAATTCATTTTTTTTATTTAGGGTGATATTAATATCGCAATTATCCAATCCCAAAGGATGGCACAAAGGAATAAGATTACCTGTTTTTTTTGCAGCCATAATGCCTGCAATTATTGCTGTTTGAAATACTGCACCTTTTTTTGTTTGTATATCTCCGTTAATAAATTTTATTAATACTTCTTCCGGTAATATTACAATGCTTCTTGCTGTAGCTGTACGTTTCGAAATTTTTTTACTGCCAACATCAACCATTGTCGCTTTGCCATTTTTATCTACGTGCGTAAAATCATTCATCGTTAATACATTTATTTAAAGCATTTGTTTGAATGGCCATATCGGAAAAATTTCACCCTTTTTAAATTCACTTTTATCCATCGGCAATTCCATAAACGCATCTGTATAAAGCAAGTTAATAAAATCCCCGGAGCCATTTCCCGCAACTGGTGTTGCAAGTAACTCGCCACTTTTATTAATATGCAATTTTACCTGCAAAAAATATTGAAGTGATGGTTTGAAAATAAAATCTTCATTCAATATCGCGTACATTTTATTTGTTGTTATTTGAAATGAAGTTTTTAACCAAGGTAAAAAGTAACGATGAAAACACATGAAAGTAGAAACCGGGTTTCCCGGGAAAGCAAAGACCAGCGTGCCTTTTGCATGTGCACCAAACCAAAATGGTTTTCCCGGCCGTTGCTGCACTTTATGAAATAATTTTTTGACATTTAATTTTTCTAATGCTTCCGGTACGTAATCAAACTTGCCCATAGAAACTCCGCCACTTAATATTATCACATCATATTTATTAATACAATCTTCAAGTTGCTTATTAATAATTTTTTGTTCATCAGGCAAATGAAGCAAATCTACATGCAAAAAATATTCTTTTAAAATTGCCTGCAACGTATAATTATTTGAACGCCGTATTTCAAAATCAGTTGGTGTTTCGTGTATGTCAACGAGTTCATCGCCTGTAGAAATAATTATTATTGATGGATTTTTTTTCACCAACAAATTTGTTTTGCCAATTGTTGCTGCGATGGTTACAATTGAAGCATTAATAAATTGATTTGCTTCAGCTAAAATTTCATTTTGTTTTTTATCTTTTCCTTTTGTGTGTATGTTTTGATTTATTAATACAGTGTCAGCATTAATAGTTGCAATTCCATTTTTTATTTCAACTTCTTCATAAGGAACAATTGTGTTTGTTGTTGCAGGCAATGCGGCGCCAGTCATTATTTCAATGCATTCATTTTTGTTGCTAATGTTAATGGGATTTTCGCCAGCGGCTTGCGTGGCTTTTATTTTAAATGAACGGTTGCCATTTTTATAGGCATCAAAATCAATCGCAATCCCATCCATCGTAACACGATCGAACGGCGGAAAATCGCGATCTGCAAAAATATTTTCTGCAAGCACTCTTCCCAAACATTTATCAAATGAAATAATTTCTGTTCCGAAATCTTTGCATTGATCCAATATAATTTTTTCAGCTGCATCAACAGTAATCATTGTTATTTATTTTCTTTCCATTGATAAGTTTCGTCTTCAAAAAATTCTTTGCCCCAAATTGGTAATTCGGTTTTTATTCGTTCAACAATTTCTGTGCATGCATCAATGGCGGCTTTGCGATGAGCCGCAGATGTGAATACAAAAAAACAAATTTCGCCAGCATTAATTTTACCAAGACTATGATGCACATGCATGCAAATGATTGGATAATTTTCAAAAATAGCTTCGCGGATTTTATGCATTTTTTCAAGCGCCATTTGTTCATATGCCATGTATTCAATGGCGGCAATTTTTTTTCCATCTTTTTCATCCGCGCGTATTTGTCCTAAAAAAATACTGTGCCCGCCGATATTTTTTTGCGTGTGATGATGTTCAATACTTTCCGCTATTAATGCAGCCGGTATTGAACCTTGATAAAAAATATTTTTCATGTTGTTGTGCTTCATATTAATCTTCAACTACTTCATAAGTTATCAAAATGATGAAAAGAAATTATAATCATTATAAACTTTTCTCGCAAAAAAAACAGCTTCACTATTTGCACAAAATATTATCAACAGCATTTTATTAATAATCTTTTTGCACAACAAGCGTAACAGGGCCAAGCAAACCGCTTGCCCTTAATACATTATTACTTGCAGGGCCATTAATCGTCCAGGTTTTGCGCTTATCTTCTGGCTGCGCGGCATCATACACCAAACGATTAAACCACGTGCTGGTTACTTCAACTTTTAAAATGTTATTGCCTGCGATAAGCGCGCCAGTTATATCGAGTTTATATGGATTTGCCCAAACGGTGCCCATATCTTTTCCATTAATGTAAACTTTTGCTATCATCGCAACTTTGCCAAGGTTGAGTATATATTTATTTGCTGATAAAGCTTCTGCATAGAAAGTTGTGGTGTACGTCGCAGTTCCGGAGAAAGCTTTTCCTTCATATGATATTTCCAGATCTTTCCATGGTTTTAATTCATTTATATTAATAGATGCTGGTGTTCCCCAACCACCGGGGAAATCGAGCATCCAATTTTTTCCAATCGCAGTTTCGGAAATAATCTTTATTCTTAATGGAGTTGAAATATCTCCGTTGTGACGGAAAACTACAAAGCAAGAACCAGCCTCTGGCAAATCAAATGAAATCCATGATCTTCCATCTTTTTCATTTGTAACAACGCGTTTAATATCACCATTAACCGGATCCCATATTTCTGCACTTCCCATTGATCGAAAACCAAGTTTACCATTGAATGCGTTTCCTTTGGGAGAACAAACGAAGTACCAGTCAGCTCCCTGTGTTTTTCTATGCAACCAACGTGCGGTATCGCCTATTACATCAGGTTTTATATCCAACGTAATGATTGCTGCCTGCAATGATAAACCGGAGATTACAGTTCCCTTTCCAACTTTACGTTTGCCTTTTAATTGGCTGTTGCCCCATATGCTTTTTACCATTGCATTAAAGCGCAGCGTTGCATTGTTACCTTCGGATAATGTTGCTAATTGCTTTGGCGCGTCGCCCACAACGGTTGCACCTTCACGTACCAAGCTATATATTTTCTCCAGTGTTTGTGGCAACATATGTGTGGTTGATGGCAGCCACAAAATTTTATACGTTATTCCCTCAGTTGTGGTGAGCAATCCATTAATAACAGAAATTTTATTTAATAAAGCATCGGGGTTACAATAATCATATTTAAACCCTTCGGGAAAAGGTGCATTCTGATTTGGTTTGTGATCTATTTCATCGCCCAGGTACCAGAGCACATCACTTACCGGCTTACCGCGCTCCAGCAAATAACTGCACCTTGCAAAATATGTGTTTAAGAAGGGCATATGTTTCCACCAGGTTTCACCTCTTAAAAATGGTGTTCCAATGCCTGCGCCAAATGAAGTGCCCGGTGGCAGAAAATTAATTTGCGGGTTGTGCATGTAAGTGTGGTAAACCAAGTGCGTAACGCCTTCAATCATATTTACGTTGGCTGTTTCTTTCAACATTTGCCATTGCTCATCCCATGTTAAATCGAAAGAAGTAAATGATTCAGCTGCAACGCGCGGTTTGCCATAAAGGCGTGCTGCAGATACGCATGGTTTTATAGGTTTGAAATTAAGAGAACCTACAAAATTATCTGACATAGGTTGCCAGAATTCGCACATGGGCACATCGGCAAACTTATAATACTCCATAATATCTCCGGGAAACACATCTCCTGCTGATGTTTCATATGTAACGGATAAACTATTTCCTTTTGCAAGCGATGTCATCCGGCCGTAAAAATTATTGGTAAACAAATCATTAATCACATACTTCCAATCGTGCAAAAAACGAAATGTAGTTTCCTGATTTTTTATTACGTAGCCAAACAAAGCGGGCATCCATTTTCTAAGCGAATATTTTTCTCTTTGTTGAAATTCATTTTCCATATCACTTGTCCAGGTTTGCGATCCGCATTCCCAACTATCCATCATCATGCCCGTTAATAGGCCGCCTTTTAAAACACCATTACTATTTGAAAGATGGCCAATGTATCCCGCAAAATGGGCGTCAGCGCCTTTCTGAGAAAGTTTATCACATTCCCAACCCGTACCTTCTGGTGGCGCAGGGCCGTTTTTTTTACCTGCATTTACATGCCCGA
>Ga0206963_10031_pt1 | contig 53413 bp, 43 predicted proteins | sample Alteio_BWOrgHeat_28_FD_152958 | JGI IMG/M metagenome (GOLD analysis project Ga0206963, IMG submission 152958) | Enriched cells from forest soil in Barre Woods Harvard Forest LTER site, Petersham, Massachusetts, United States -... | ecosystem: Environmental > Terrestrial > Soil > Temperate forest >... | reverse complement strand
CGCATTACGTAGTGACTCAGATTCACGAGCGCGCCAGCCGCTTCAAGCGCCCGATCGTTGCCTGCCTGGGTCTCACATATAAACCTGACGTCGACGATACGCGCGAAAGCCCGGCGATGGAGATCGCGACCGAACTTGCTGAAGCGGCGCGCCAACGCATTTTAGTCGCCGACCCAAATCTCCGCGCCATTCCGTCCGAACTTGCCAAGTATTCGAGTATCGAATTCTGCGATACGCTAGAGGCTGTGAGGCAGGCCGACATCATTGCGGTTTTGGTGGCTCATTCGCCCTTTCGCAAGATCCCGCGCGAGGAGCTCATGCGGCGGGTCGTTATCGATGCCGCCGGGCTTACCGAGATTGGCGAGATGCGGTAGTCGCCCTGATCAAATCGATACTTAAGTTGATGATTGGATGAGTGTGAAGCTTTTAGTTGTGTTCGGTACGCGACCGGAGGCGATCAAGCTGGCGCCGCTGGTTAAGGAACTGTCAAGCAGGCCGGGCTTTGACTGCCGCGTCTGTGTGACCGGCCAACATCGGGAAATGCTAGCGCAGGTCCTTGACCTTTTCGAGGTCCAGGCGGACTGGAATCTTGAGTTAATGCGTCCTAACCAAGATCTCAGCTATTTGACGGCGGCAGCCTTAACTGGCATCAGCGACGTGGTTCGCTCCTGGCGCCCCGACCGTGTCATCGTACAGGGCGACACGACCTCAACGTTTGCAGGGGCGTTGGCGGCGTTCTATCACCGCGTGCCAGTTGCCCATGTAGAAGCTGGCTTGCGTACCGGTGACCTCTACGCACCTTGGCCGGAAGAAGCAAACCGAACGATGGTCACTCACCTAGCTGATCGCCACTTTGCGCCAACCCCCGGGGCGCGGGAAAATTTGCTCCGCGAGGGAGTGCCCAACGATCGGATCGAAGTCACCGGCAATACAGGCATCGACGCACTTATGTGGGTGGCGGCACTGCTCGATCAGCGTGCCGATTTGCGCGCAAGAATGGAGGCGCTCCTCGCCGAACGGGTGGAGGGACGACGACTTATCCTGATGACCGGTCATCGGCGCGAGAACTTCGATGGCGGACTACAGCGCACGTTTAACGCTATGGCACGGATTGCCAAGCGGTCTGATGTGGCGATAGTTTTCCCAGTTCATCCTAACCCAAATGTACGGAAAGTGCTCGAGCCGCTAAGGCAGTGTGATCGTGTGCTGTTAGTTGAGCCGCTCGACTACCCCGACCTCGTCTTCCTGTTGAAGCGCTGTGATCTCGTCGTTACTGACTCGGGCGGTATCCAAGAAGAAGCCCCCGCACTCGGTAAGCCAGTCCTGGTTACGCGCGATCTGACTGAGCGGCCGGAAGCCATCGCCGCCGGCTCAGCCCGGCTGGTCGGCACCGATGAGCAGCTGTTGGTCGACAGCGTCAGTCAATTACTCGACGATCCGGTGACCTATCGTCGCATGAGCCGCGTCCAAAACCCTTATGGCGACGGCCATGCTAGCTCCCGCATCGCGGCACGGCTCGCGACAGATGTATCTTGACCGGCCGTCTCCGAGGCGCTGCGGTCTAAATTACTTAGACTCCGGAAGTAGTTGCATCGGTCTGCTTTCACGGGAGTGTCAAGCTGAAAGGAGCCTTGGTAAAGGCGGTGGCAGATAGACCCTATTTGCAAGTGGTGGCGGCAAGAAAATGGTGATGTCTGCCCGTGCCGCTTCTCACCTCCGCCAGGGCCTGCGAGCGGGGGATGCAGGCGATTAGGAAATCTGCAGTTCAGTTGTGCCACACAGCCGGTGGTCTATCTACTCGATCCTGGTTGCGCGATATCGCCGCTATCGGTCGGCTTAGATCCCGTCATCACACGCCGCGAGCGAAGGTAAAAGCGAAGCAATTCGGGCTCCGAAGGAATGTCATGATAGTCGGTTATCAAGAAGTTATTGTCTTGATTGCGGAGCCCTTCTTGGGGGAACAGTGCGATGACATCTCGATCAGTGACGGCGGGTCCGCTGTCAATTGGCTCACCGGTTACGCGGGCGCGAAGGGCGGCAGGAAGATTGCGACCTTTGCCTAGAGCCAAATGGTTGATCTGCGTAGCTCGAGGATTGATCTCGATCAGGAATACCAGACCCGTGGTCTCCTCGATCACAAAGTCAAAGCCGCAGAATCCGGACATACCGAGATAATTGACGATACGGCTTGCCGCTTCCAACATCTCCCGACCTTCTACCACACGTACTACTGTCGCGTGTGCAGTTGGATTTTGGGTTGCGACTACCTCGACGGCGATCCCGGCGATAACCGTTCCATGCCAACACGCGACCGCGCAGTTGGCGAGTTTTCCAAAGACGAGGGTTTGTACGCTCAGCTTGGGCTTGGGCCCGAGCAATCGCTGCCGAAGCAGATGGGGGTCAAACTTCAACCCAAGCGCTCCGACCGCCATGATAAAACTCTGTCGGTTCGCCACTTTTTTGAAGCCCGCGGCCAGCTCTTTTTTGTTGTGGATAATCGCAACCCCATCTCCACCAGACGTAAAATCCGCCTTCAACACAGCGGGGAGACCTTCCCGGCAAAGCCAGCGTCGAAGTTGGGTTATGGTCGCAATGACTTCCGTCGACGGCACTCGTACTCCCGCCGCCATTGCAATTGTGGTCAGTTCACTCCGGGTGACAACCGGCTCATAGTTTTTTGACTTGCCGAGCGAACGCTCAATCACGTCTCGAATTCGCCGGCTGGATAACCGCGAACCGACGGGAGCATTGTAAAGCTGATGAAGTTCGACCACGGCTTGGTCATCACACGGTATTATCAGGTCCGGGTTTGCCTCCTCAATGGCAGTTCGTAACGATCGAAGGGGCGCGAACGGATTGTAGATGTATCCACGTTCTAGCGATGAAAGCCTGAGCGCTGGATGCGATCGACGACATAAGACTTGAGCGCGGCAGCCGACGCCATCGAACGCCGTCACCAGCCGCGCAGCGTTCGGCCAAAGCAGCGTATGAGTGATCAGGACTCGAGGAACCATGACATTTGACGTGCAAGGTCATCAATTCATAGAGGGATGTGTGTTTAGAGGAGGCGAATTCGCCACAGCCGCCGCTATCCGCCGCGCTGCGAACCTTGCTCCATAAACGAAGCGCATTATCGGTCCGAAGCTATTCGCGGCCATAATTCCCGAAAAATATAATCCTTGCACGGAAGATTCAAAGTTTGGAGACAAAATTGGAGTGTTTTGGACAGTCTTCAAGTTCGAATGAATCTCATGATTCAAGAACGGTAACTTATAGATATCAACTCTATAACCTGTTGCGGCTATGACATACTCTGATACGACCTCACGTACATAACCATCGGCGGTCTGCAACATGAGGTGTACCAAACCTTCCCGGAGCTCTACTCGATGAGATGTGTGTCCAAGCAGGAGCGGTACCCGGCCGATCACTTTATCCTTCGCGAACCAGCCAGCGGCGGGACGTAGATGGGTCCGGACGATTAACAGGCGAAGCCTTTCTGGCAATCGGTAAAATACCATCGGGGCGTCCGTGTAAAGACGCGACCGCAGACCCGGGCCTATTCCCGACTTTGGGTGGCGGATTTGGCTGTACAAAGATTTTCGGGCATTCGCGACGGGTGCCCCGTGAAATCTTAAGACGGGTTGTCTAGCCATAAGCTGCACATCTGCGCCAATGTCATATAACAGCCCTGCGAGATCAATTGCCGAGGCACCGCCGCCGATCACCACTACCCGACGCCCCCGAAACGGTTCCAGATCATGATGATCACCGCTATGAGACAGGTGTTCTGGCGACAAATGTGCAAGCGTGGAAGGCACGTGAGCAAAATGGCGCAAGCCTGTAGCCACCACCACTCGTCGTGCTAAAACCAACTCCCCATCGTCCAAGCAAATCTGGAATCCGCCCTGTGATCGCGCAAGCGAAATTATCGTCTTTTCTTCTACTTCTGGCACTAAATTTCTCTGGAATTCAAGTCCGTAATTTATAAAAGTGTCGAGTCGTACTGGTGTTTCCGTGTCTGAGTATTCAATCCCACTGTCCGAACAAAATTTCGATAAGGTGAAGGATCCTTTGGGATCTGAAAGATTCGATGCAAAGCCATCCGATTTGAGAAGCATGCCCCGTGGCATATGAGCCTGCCAACCCTCCATCGGACGACCAAAGATCCGGAAGGAAACTCCAGCGGCACGAAGGTGAGAGGCAATTGACAGTCCGTAGGGACCGGCGCCGATGATGACGATGTCTTTCATTATCGCCGGGATGACATTGGTAGATCGTGTGTGCTTGGGCTAGCCATCTGATCAGGGAGGCGTGGAGCACATCCACAAGCAGAGGGGAGAGGAACGTGATCAATTGCTCGGTCGAGACAAGCCGAGAGCTCGTCGGCTAGCGCATCAACTTGAGAAATCATGCTTATATGGGACCCCGGGACAATATGGACCTCGAGCTCTTGTGCAAATTTGCGCCACACCCGTTTCGGATCACGTGGTTGCATGCCGATTTTATCGGGCCGGAAAAATGTGATCTTGCCGCTGAAGTAGCCCGGGCGGTAATGGGCAACAGCTGCGACCATAGCGTAGTGGAGGCGCTGTGCGACCGTTAAGACCTCGGAACGTTGCCACCTCCTCAAACCCAAACTAATGCGCCAAAAATAATTAAGAATTCCTCGACCACGCTCTTTAATGAAAGAATTAATTTCCGCGAGCGGAGTGGCCCGCAATTCGTTCATGCGATGTACGAAGTGCCTCACGAGCACCTGTAGTTGGCATCCAATGGGCCAGCTCAGCTCGCTCGTATAGGTGTCCAATAGCACAAGCAGGGGAACACTCGCCCCGCAAGACGAAAGCCGACGAGCGGTCTCAAAAGCAACAAGCCCCCCGCCGGAGTAGCCGACTAAAAAATAAGCGCCACCTTGCGCGACGGATTTAATCTCATCGAGCGCATATTCAACCATGTCGTCAATGCGATCATGTGGGTTTTCGCCCGGATAAGCGCCCCTCGGCTTGACGCAATATACCGGCATGGGGCTCCGTATGCGTGCTACTAGCGGTGTCAGCTCTGATAGGCTGCCCGCAGAGCCAGGGAAAAAGAATAGAGGGGAATCGCCGTCGTCGCCGTCCTTCATCCGCACAAGGACTGAGGATCTAGCATCTCCCTCGTCAAATAGGGCAGATGTCATGTGGAAATTCAATATTGCCTCGAGGACCAAGTCGGCAGCCAGCAAATACGAAGCTCTCGGGGTGCTCCGTCTTCACTAAATGCTCTAAGCTCACCTTACATTGCGATGAGGAACAAGCCCCAAAACTCCCCATCGTGTCAAGAACAGCAAGAGCGTAGCTGATCCAGCGCGGGAGGGGGCACCCCATCCTACCCGAGCCCGCGCGCAGCAAGGTCGCACGATTGCCATCAAGAGCTCGCGTGGTAACACGCCGGCGCCAGCGGAAAGGACCGCATCGGCGTAAATCGATTGTAAACGTAGACCGTGCCAGTAGCAGAATGAAAGTGCCGCCGAGCGAGGTCTGCGGATATGGCACTTTGGCTAAAATAATCGAGCGGACAGAGGCTGTTGGGGCATACAACGTTCCAGCCTTGTGTCAGTCTAGGCGCTCACTGTAAAATTAAACACAGGCGGTAATATCAAATACGGCGACTCTCTGGCCGCATATACGATTGGGAGTTTGAGGGCAAGACGCTAACAGTGCTGTAAGTGCTAGTGGGCGGGCACCAAGGCTTTAGAGGAAAATGGGATGACGGCCTCAGATGTCGCTGAATCGACGATAGAGCGCCTTGCGCGCAAGGATTTTCTCGGCGTTCCGATCGATTGTCTAACGCTAGCAGAGACAATTGCGGCAATCGACCAAGCTATTCAGCGTCGACAATGCCTCCAACACGTTTGTATCAACGTGGCGAAGTTCGTTGCGATGCGTACGAACAGAGAACTCGAACATGACGTTCTCTCAAGCGACATCATCAGCGCTGATGGCATGGGTATAGTCTGGGCGGCGCGGTTTATGGGGGTAGATGTGCCCGAACGAGTGCCTGGCATCGATCTGATGGAAGGCGTGATTGCGCTCTGTGCGGCGAAGGGGTATCGGCCGTATTGTCTTGGCGCCACCGAAGATGTACTTAAAGCTGCAAGCGTCAATATGCAGCGGAGATTTCCTGGGCTTATATTGGCGGGGATACAACATGGTTATTTCAAGGCAGCTGAAGAGCCCGAGATCATAGCGGCCATTAGAAATTCTAAAGCGGATTGCCTCTTTATCGGCATGCCGACCCCGCGAAAGGAGGAGCTACTAGCCCGCTTTCACGATGCGTTCGGCGTCCCGTTCATCATGGGTGTTGGCGGCGCCTTCGACGTGTTTGCCGGTCGGGTTCGTAGAGCCCCGCAGCTTGTTCAGAAAGTTGGCCTCGAGTGGTTCTTTCGTACTGTGCAAGAACCGGTGCGGCTTGGTCCACGGTACCTCACCACCAATGCGGCTTTTGTTGGTATTATCGCGAAAGCTCTAGCCGCGCGACTCCGTTCCAAAAGCACTTCTTCTAAGTGAATGACATGGTCTGGATGTGCGTGTTCTAGCACGACTGAGTTTTGAGGCAGCTATCCCGGTTTGTTGGCCATGCTTGCCTCTGCAGGATCAATATGAGCGGTACGAGGTGCTAAGGGTCATTCCAGTAGCCCTCCGGGTTCGTGAAGGAGATGACCGTGCCTAACGATGGCCTTATTCCAATAAGCTATATGCCAATGTCTGCCGGTGTGCCTGAACCACCAATAGACATCGGGCGGCTACTTGGTATCGCGGCAGCACGGTGGAAGTTAATCGTGATCACGGCGTTGATCGCGTTGCTGGCGACTTACAGCTTACTCCTCGTGATTCCTCATATATATAAATCGACTGTCGAAATACTTATCTTTGACCCCCAAAGACAAATCGAATCGGATATTCAAAGGAGTATGTCCCCATTTCATGACAATGTTGACGCTGTAGCTATGAGTACGGAGATCCAGTTGATCCAGTCGAATTTGTTGGCGCTGCGCGTCGCGGAGAAGCTTGGCCTTGACCAGGACCAGGAGTTTCTGTCGGTTCGAAATCCTGTCTCGGCGTTGCTTGAACGGCTTGGTCTTAAGAAGCCGGAGGCCGCTATCGCGGATAGTCCTGGGAACACGCCACAGGCGAAGGCGCTACGTCTTGATCGAGCAGCTGCTTTGTTGCGCCAGCGGATTAGCGTCGAACGTGTGCAGGCTTCTTATATGTTGGCCGTAACCGCGACCGCCTCAACTCCAGCCGCGGCACAACGCCTGGCTGCCGCTATTGCGGATGAGTTTCTTTCCAACCAGCGCGAGGCGCGGCAGGATGCACTGCAGGAGGTGATGACCTGGGTGAGGGCACGACTAGTAGAACTGCAAGATCGGATTCAAGGGACGGAGGACTCGATTAAAAAGATCAAGGCTGCGAGTGGACTTAGCGATTTTGGGAGCAAGGTTACTGATCAACAGATCACCGAGTTGAGTACGCAGCTCATGGCAGCGCGAAGTGACGTCGCATTGAAGCAAGCGCACTTCGAACAAGCAAACCGGGTTTTGGAGAGCAAAGGGAATCTCCAAGAGATCCCGGAGATCCAGGCTTCCACTGCGATCAACCAGCTGCGGCAGCAGGCACTACAGTTGAGCTGGCAGGAAGCTAAGCTTCGTAGTGAACTTGGGCCTGCGCATGAGGCGGTCGTTGCTATCCACAACCGGCTTTCAGGGGTTAACGGAGCAATCGACGAAGAGGCTCTTCACGTTATCGGTGATCTTAGGAGCGCGTACAATATAGCTGTCGAACGCCAGCAGTCACTTGAAACAAATTTGCAAAGCCTTACAAACGGGCGTGGTAATTCTGAAGATTTTGTGAAATTACAAAAATTAACGCGCGTACTTGAGACTGACCGGAAACTGTATGAAAGTTATCTTTCTCAATCCACCGAACTCTCGACGAGCGGATCCTTGCAGGAGGCGAGCACTAGGATTGTCAGTCCAGCTAATTTACCAGGTGCGGCGAGTTCGCCGCAACCTCTCAAGTACTACGCGTTTAGCACAATTTTTGGACTTGGTCTCGGATTCTTATTGGCTTTTCTTCTCGAGAATTTTCGCCGAGGAGTCAAGACCGGTGCGGATGCCGTGCGAGCATTCGGATATCCCGTCCTCGGCGCTCTTCCCCTAATGCTGAGAGGAAAACGGGGCGACAGGTTCCAAACGGCGTCATTGGTACAAACCATGGTTGATGCGCCACTCTCAGAATTCGGTGAGGCGGTCCGGACGACACGGCTGGGCCTACAATTCTCAGACCCGGGTCAAACCCCGAGCGCGATCGTGGTCACCTCAGCAGTTCCGGGCGAAGGAAAGTCTGCTGCTGCCATGCTTCTTGCGGCATCGAGCGCTGCGTCCGGCGGCAAAACCGTGCTGGTCGACTGTGACTTGAGACATCAGTCTCTCTCCGAAGCCTTCGGGTCGCCGCGACGCGGGTTGGCAGATCTGCTCTTGGGGACGGCCGACATATCCGAGGTAACGATCCAGGATCCTCAGACGGGTGTCTATGTCATTCCTACGGGTGCTGCCACCGCCAACGTGGCTGATTTATTAGCATCACAGCGTATGCGCGAACTTATGGCGAAACTCCGCGAGCACTATGACTACATCGTCCTCGACGCGTCGCCAGTACTGCCGGTAATAGATGCGCTTGCACTAGCTTCCGTGGCCGACAAAATTCTGGTAGTCGTCGAATGGGGGCGTACCCCGCGCGACATCGTCGTCGAGGCGTTCAATGTATTGAGGCCGGAGGCGCATCGAATCGCTGGCATTATGCTCAACAAGGTTGATCCTAAGCAAATGCGCGGTTATGGCTATGGTTATGGTCATTAACGTAGAGATGTAGTTTATCAACATTGTATTTTTGTTGCCTTGGCACCTGGATTCGATGGCTTTCTTTAACGCATTGACTGAATTTGGGAACCTTACGGTTCTGCTGCCAGTGACTGTTGTCACCCTCTTGTGGCTATTGCTAAGCCCTAGCTGGTCGGACGTCTCGTGGTGGGTTGCCGGGGTCTGAGCTTGCATGGTGTTAACTACTCTTGCAAAAGTTGCGGCTTACGCATGCCCGCCCGCACCTGACCTACATAGCCCGACCGGCCATGCTAGCCCTGGCACGCTGTACGGTGCGGTGACGCTTATCACCGCTACCGAAACCGACGGTTTTTGGCGGATAGTCTCGATTATTGGAGGAATAGGTCTCATTTGCGGCATCGCAGCCTCTCGTGTGTTACTTGCCATCCATAGCCCACGCGAAGTCGGTGTTGGGCTCGTGATCGGCATAATCTCGCTCGTCATTTTCGTTCATGGCTACCTTAGGGACGGCCCGGCCGGCTCGCGGTTGGTATGGTACTTATCGTCTTTCGGCATACTGATATTGGCTTTCCATGGCAGCAGGTGGCAGGCTGAACCGTTGTTCCGCACAATTCCGTGGTATCTCCGTGCATACTGTAACTGAGAATTTGCCGGCTGGCGCAACCGCCGCGGACAGTCCGAGAACACCTCTTATATCGTATGCGATTGAAGGTTTGCGACGATGCTGGATGCCGACACTTGGGCGCTATTCCTATCGGTTCAGGTTCGATGCCCCCGATCCGTGCAACGAGTCCCGCCCCGAAGCCGACGCGTTCTACACCCTTAATGTGCTGCTGGGCTTGTCCCAGCTTGTCGCGCCGGCGGGCTGGGAATACCTCGATTTAAGAACCACTTACGAAAGCTGTTGTGGTGAACTTCGCTCGCCGAGAAGTCGGGTCTACGCTCTTGGGATGGCCCTCTGGGTAGCGGCGAGGTCCGATATTGAGCCAGCGGGCTGGCTAATTGACCGGGTCGACTCGATTTTGGCATGCCATAGCAGGCTGCACCGTTTGAGCGCTCAAGACGTCGGCATGCTTCTTTCCGGCTGCACAGCCTTGGCGCTGAGAGAGACCCGGCGCTGGCGCGCGGCAGCAGACTGTCTCGCTTTTCTGCTCCGCGATCGGTACTGCGATTCTTTGAGTCACCTGTTTTTCAATCAGAGCAGTGGGTATCGGCGGCGCTTTTCTTCCTTTGCTAGCCAGGTTTATTCAATATTGGCACTTTACCAGTTCGCCGACGCTTTCGGCATCGGCTGGGCTCTCGATCTCGCAAATCAGGCGGCGGAACGGACGATCCAATTGCAAGGTTCACGTGGCGAATGGGGGTGGTTTTATTATGTTCCGGGGGCGAAAGTTGTCGATTTCTACGAAGTCTATTCAGTTCACCAGCACGGCATGGCGCCAGCATTTCTTCACCATGCAGTTGAGCATGGTGTGCCGGGAGCGCGACAAGCCTTGATCAAGGGCTTCCAGTGGGTGTTTGGCGATAACGAGATGGCAGTTTCGATGCTTCGCCCAAAGGAACAGATGTTCTACCGCTCCCAGGTTCGCAAAAACGAGCTTGCCTCAGCTCGGAGGCGGGTTCGCCGCAGTATCGTCAATGCCGTTTTGGGGAGAAGCGATGACGTGGCGGGTCATCGCGGTCTCCTACTGCGGCCGGAATGTCGCAGCTATGAACTAGGATGGATCTTGTGGTCATTCGGCGCTCGCGACGACTATCCGGAACTGACCCAGCGATCGGAATTTGCTGTCAAACAGAATACCGAACTCACGCTTTCCTGAAGAAATCGGCGTTCTGGAGCGATCCAGCACCGAATGGTCCATTTTGTGCCGAGTTCACTCGCTACCGCTCGTGTAGGCTCTCATGGCCATATTTGAGTAACGGCGAAAGCAGGTAACTGATGATCCTACGCGACCCTGTCTTGACTTCGACGGTCACGGTCATTCCGGGCAGCAGCCTGACGAGCTTGCCATCGATCTGCATTGCAGACTGATCGAGTGAGATCCGAGCAGTATAGATCGTCTCTTTTGCCGTCGCGTTAACCGTCCCCAGCCGACTGCCTCTATCTTGCGTGTTGTCCTCAGGGTTGGCGCCAGGCGGATTCGTGACGCGCGGATCGGGAACGAACGCGTCTGGAGATACGGACGAAATTCGGCCGTGCAGTAGCCCATACCTGGTAAAGTTGAAAGTACCGACTTTGATATCGGCCTCTTGTCCAGGATGAACAAAGCCGATGTCCTGATTGGATATCGCCGCTTCGATCTCGAGATCGGCATCTGCAGGAACAACGACGAGTAGTGCCTGCGCTGGAGTAACGACTGCACCTTCCGTATGCACGGCGAGCTGCTCTACGACGCCATCGATCGGCGCGATGAGCCGTTGGAGGCGTGTCCGTTGTTCTGCTTTGACCAGATCCTGCGCTATACCAGCTGCCTTCGTCTCGGCCTTGGTCAGCTGGTCAAAGAGGTCCTGCCGATACTGCTCCGCAGCTTTGGTACGCTCCTCTGAAATGGTGGCGATAGAGGCGTCGGACTCGCGATAATGGGCCCTCTGAACCTCCAATTCCTGCTGCTGCTCGACAAGTTGCTGTAGCGTTTGTAAGTAGACTATCCGCGATCCGGTTTCATGTTCAAACAGGGTCTGGCGGATATCAACTTGTTGCTGGAGGAGTGGAATTAGCGCCCCAATCTTGTTAATCGAGGCTTGGCTCGTGTCACGTTCGGCCTCCTTCTCCGTTAGTTGATGATCGAGGGTGGCCAGCTTGGCGCGCTGTTCCCCGGTTTGGCTTGTGAGAAACTTCTGCTGTGTGGCGATCTGATCCGGACTTGCACCCTCCGGCGGGTCAAAGGCGGCAGTGGGGTCGGCGGAGTCGGAGAGTGCTGCGTGCAGTCGCGCTACGTCTAGCTGTGCGGAGATGAGGTCGCTGCGCAGATGCTCGCTGTCAGCGGCGTTGATCGTCGGATCGAGTTCAATCAGCACATCGCCCTTTTTTACATTTTCCCCGTCGTGGACGTTGATCGCTCGCACGACGCTGATCTCAAAGGGTTGGACAATTTTGCTTCGCCCGTTTGGAATGATTCTGCCCGGTGCGGTGGCGTAGATATCGATGAAGCCGACTGAAGCCCAGGTAAGTCCGATGCAAATTACGGCAACGATTGTCATAGCAATCGCGCGGCCAATCGGCGAGGGGGGAGTTTCAACCACCTCCAGTGCCGCCGGAAGGAAGGCAAGCTCATAGTCTCGACGGCGAGCTGTCGGGAACGCGACGACTGAATTAGGCACTTTCAGGGACCCAGGTCTGGAGGCGATGTAAGGACGCATAACGGCCGCCGGTTTTTAAGAGTTCTTCGTGCGTCCCATCTTCGACAAGGCGGCCACCGTCGATCGTGAGGATGCGCTGCGCACAGCGTACGGTCGAAAGGCGGTGGGCAATGATGAACACGGTTCGCCCTCGGGCGATCTCTTTCATATTATTCTGTAGAAGCTCCTCGCTTTGATAGTCCAGAGCGCTTGTCGCTTCGTCGAAAATCAGTATGCGCGGGTTGGTAGCGAGAGCGCGCGCGATGGCGATGCGCTGGCGCTGTCCACCCGACAGGCTGCTGCCGCGCTCACCAATCAGCGTGTCATAGCCCTCCGGCATTTCCAGGATGAAATCGTGGGCACCCGCGAGCTGAGCCATCGCGACGACGCGCTCAATCGGCATTGCTGGGTCGGCGAGTGCGATATTTTCGCGTACGGTGCGATTGAACAACACATTGTCCTGCAACACGATCCCGATTTGCCGCCGTAGCCAGGACGTGTCGACCCCTGCGAGATCAACCCCGTCAATCAGGACCCGGCCGCTCTCCGGCACGTAGAGGCGCTGCATCAGCTTTGCCAAGGTACTCTTCCCCGAACCTGAGGGGCCAACAATCCCGATAACCTGACCGGGTTCTACCGCAAAACTGACGTCATGCAGTATCTCAGATGCGTCGAATCGGTAGCGGAAGGTGACGTGCTCGAAGACAACCCGGCCGCGGATTGGCGGTGGTACCGCGCGCGCAGCATTATAGTTCATTTCAGTCGGGTTATTTAGGATGTCACCGAGCCGTTCCACAGATAGTCGGGCCTGAGGAAAATCCTGCCAGAGTTGAGCCAAGCGCAGAACCGGCAGACTCACTCGGCTTGCCATAATGTTAAAAGCAACGAGCTCGCCGACTGTCAGCTGTCCTTCCATGACGGCCCGGGCACCGAAAAACAGGACGGCGGCAGTAACCAGCTTGTTGACCAGCTGAACACTTTGGCTCGTTACGTTTCCGAGGCTGATTACCCGAAAGCTTGCGGCGACATAAGCGGCGAGTTGCTCCTCCCAGCGTCGCTGCATCTGCGGTTCTACGGCCATTGCTTTCAGGGTTTCGACTCCGCTCACGCTCTCGACCAGAAACGCTTGGTTCTCTGCTCCTCGTTGAAACTTTTCATTAACCCGACGACGGAATAGCGGCGCCGCTCCGGCCGAGATGGCGATGTAGATCGGAAAGGCTACAAGGACAATGCAAGTAAGCCACACCGAATAGAGGGTCATTACCGCCAGGAACACGATAGTAAAGAACAGATCGACGACTAGAGTCAGCGCCGAGCCAGTAAGAAAATTTCGAATGTTCTCGAGTTCGCGCACACGTGCAACAGAATCTCCAGTACGCCGGCTCTGAAAATAGGCGAGTGGCAAACCCAATAGATGACGAAAGAGCTTAGCGCCAAGTTCTACATCAATGCGGTTCGTGGTGTGCGCGAAGAGATACGTGCGCAATGTACCGAGGATCCACTCGGCGATCGAGATTGCTGCCAGCCCAACCACCAATACCTCTAGGGTGCTGCTACTTCTATGGGATAGTACTTTGTCGATGACCACCTGAAAAAACAGAGGTTGAACAAGGGCGACGATCTGAAGAAAAAGCGATGCGATTAGAACCTCGCCGAGGAGGCGGCGGTACTTGTGCATGGCACTCAGAAACCAGGTGATGTCGAAGCGCCGCGACAGATCACTCAGGCGGGCGCGCCGCGTCATTAGGACCACGCGTCCATCCCAGATTTTCTCGAGTTCCTCACGCGTCATCACCTGCGGGCGAGGTGATGCAGGAAATTGCACGAGGATTCTGTTCTCCTCCTCTGCTACCTTTCCGAGGATCAGATAGCCTCCTTCCTTCAATGCCGCGATTCCCGGCAAGGGTGTGCGGGCGAGCCGTCGCCAGCTTGTCTTGGCGACCCGCGCTTTGAGACTGAATTCCCTCGCGCAACGGATCATCTCGGTAACACTCACCAAGGAGGATCCAATTCGGTGGCGGATCTGCTCGGCATCTGCGCTAACGCCGTTGAAGCGCAACAGCATGACCAGCGCTAGAAGTCCGGGGTCGCTCGAGAATGGGCTCTTGGTGTCTGGCGGCATAAAAACACGGCTCTCCTAGAGGGGAGTGGAGGAAGCGTATTTTTAACTAATTAAGCATTGCTGAACACCCGCCTCGGACGGGGGCACGCGTCATTCGGGGACTGCCTTGGGTGTCGATCGCCAGCGCGGCCGCCGGCCATAAGGATCGGCTTGAGCCGGCTGGCCAGTTAGCTCCAATTCGCCACCTTTGTCGCAGCGCTCCTTGAATCGGTGCAAGCCGTCTAGCCCATCATCTCGCGGTTTGCTGACATTGCCGAACTGCTTGGCCAATTCCAACAGCCCTATATTCGGATGATCCTCTGCCCCTGGGTCACATAGTGGCCTCCGTCTCACCGCAAAGACGGCCCGCGCTCTACGCTCCCGTGAGAGCCCCGATCCGCACGCCGGTTCGGTCTCGGAAATCAAACAACTCCGCCGTGACATCATTCTCTCCGGCGATGGACCGAATTCTCTCCGGCGATGGACCGACAGCGCGCCTATCCCAGCCCCACTCCATGCGGCGGATCCCAACCCGATGTTTACCACCTCCAGGTACACCGAGATAGTCGAGAGGAGCAATTTCTGATCAATATCTTGCACCCTCACTTTATGAGATCAAAAATTGCATTTGATGGTGGACGCGGCATTTCGACTGAATTGAAAACCCTTATCAGGAGGTTATGTTAGCCTCACGCGCAAACAAAGCGGAGTACGCACGATGCGCTCAATTGAAAGCCTTATAAAAGATTTTCACGATGACTGGACCTGGCTGCATGAAGTTCGGCAGTACTACAAACTGGACGAAGCAGCCCTCGGAGACCTCATTGCGGTTTTTTTCGCCGACCGCGCCCGATCAGGATCACCGGTTCAATTTCCGGGTTGGGCCGACGCCTTGCATGGCGCGAGCCTCGACGAGAAGAAAAAGTTGGTGATGAACGTTCGAGACTGGACTCCGGAGATGTCACTACTTGGAACAATGCATCTTGAATATTTGGGTAGAGAAGAATACAAAAAACCCCTTCACACGGCATTTTTAGCGGCGCTCGATCGCTATGCTAAAACCCGTGCAGAACTTGGTATTCTCGATTTTGGTGCTGGAACGAGCAGTTTCTGCCAGCTCGCATTATATGCCGGATATCGTGTCCACTGTACTCTTGCCGATGTAGATGGCGAAACACTTGAATACGCAGACACGTATTATTCGCGGCGGTGGCCCGGAACGACCAAAGTCCATGTAATTGATATTGAAGGGCAGCCGATTTCAAAAAGATCTCGTGTTCGGATAAAATATAAGTCTCTCCTTGGCCCATTTGATGTTGTAATTCTTGCTGATGTTCTTGAGCACACATTAGATCCGCTGGGGATATTAATTCACTTATTTACAACACTGCCTCCTGGCGGTCTGTTATTTGTCAACTACCCGGCGGGAATAGAGGGTGACTGGCACACCCCTGAAGCATTTTCCTTGAGGAAATGGTGCTATCTCTTCTTATATCTGACGTGCCAACGTATCAACCAGTATACATGGAGGCGTCGCGCCTTGGCGAAAACTCCCGTGGTTGCGGTCTTTTTACTGGCAAATCGTTTTCTGATCCAACGGGCCAAAGCGTTTGCCACGCAATATTTTATTAAACACGGTTCAGCACTCGCCATGGAAGTAGCGGAGAAGACTCGACGCGTAATCTATGTCGAAGACCTTGTGCGCAGCGTTCGTGAATAAAAGGCCGTCGGACATGTTGAGGCTTTAGAAGGTAACTCGTGATTAAATATGTCCTGGAATATACTGACGCGGATAGTGAACACCGCCTGACGGTTTCGAGCGAGGCCGATTTGTCATGAGGCGCTCGATGAGCATAGCATTTATGCAGGCCCAGGAATGATCTGGTGCTGGCAGATTACCAGCTTGCTGTCCCAAGGGCCGCGTCGCGGGTATCAACGGCTGTGTTCCTGGAGAACATTCGTGGATCGAAATGCGATCCTTAACTCGGTCTGGCGCGACGCAGGCAACGGAGTTGAGGTGACGGGTAGGATGGCGCCACAAGTTTCTGCTCTTCTGCGCGGTGCGAGAGAGATGAATGACTAAACCGACCAGTTCCGCCGGCCATGCTCCCGCTGGCGACAAGGCCGAAGTTCAACTAACATTCAACACGGACTTTCCTCATGGTCCGGTCGCTGGTGGCAGCTATGGGTCAGTGAGTCGTTGAGTGCTGTGATTCCTGGCGACGGATCAGTCCAAATAATAGAGCAGATTAGACTACATGCCCGAAATAGTAATTATAGAACCCGGCGCGCACGAGCGAAACTACTGGCTCGATCTCTGGCGTTATCGTGAGCTTTTCCGAGTGCTTGCATGGCGTGATCTGGCAGTACGCTATAAGCAGACAGTGATCGGCGTGGTGTGGGCGTTGATCCGCCCGTTCCTCACGATGGTGGTCTTTACCGTGATATTCGGCCGCATTGCCAAATTGCCGTCGGATGGAATGACACCTTATCCATTGATGGTCTTCGCGGGCATGTTGCCATGGGTGTTTTTTTCAACCGGGCTAAGCGAGGCGTCGAACAGTCTCATTAACAATGCGAACCTGATCAGCAAGGTTTACTTTCCGAGGATAATCGTGCCTACCGCGACTGTCGTCGTCACGTTTGTCGACTTCCTGATCAGCTTCTTGATTTTGCTCCTGTTGATGGCGTGGTATGAGTTCCTACCCAGCTGGCAGCTACTGATTTTGCCAGCGTTTATCCTATTGGGGTTCCTGGCCAGCATTGGACCGGCGTTGTGGATCAGCGCGCTAAATGTCAAGTACCGCGATTTCCGCTACGTGATTCCATTTCTCGTCCAGTTCGGCTTGTACGTTTCGCCGGTTGGGTTCAGCTCCAGCGTTGTACCCGAAAAGTGGAGGTTGCTTTACTCGTTGAATCCCGTGGTTGGCGTCATCGACGGTTTTCGATGGTGCATACTCGGCGGGCAAAGTCGACTTTATTTGCCGGGTCTGGCGGCGAGCATCGGCGTTGCGGCTCTTTTTCTATGGTTCGGCATTGTTCGCTTCCGTAAAACAGAAAAGAGCTTCGCAGACCTAATTTGATTCGTTTACAATATCGCGATGTCCGAACCGATTATTACCGTCGAAAATCTGTCGAAGAGCTATTTGCTAGGACACAGAGCCGAGCCACAAGGCCGCTCGAGCTACACCGCATTGCGCGACATCATTGGGCGCGAAGTGCGCAATCTCGCGCGCAAGACGATCGATGTCGTGCGCGGGCGACAGGTCCTCCAGGGCGACGAAGTCGAGGAGTTCTGGGCGCTTAAGGATGTCAGCTTCGAGGTGCAACAGGGCGAGGTGCTCGGCATCATCGGCCGCAACGGGGCCGGCAAGAGCACGCTCCTGAAGGTTTTGAGTCGTATCACCGAGCCGACCTCGGGGCGAGTCATACTGCGCGGTCGGGTGGCGAGTTTGCTCGAGGTCGGCACCGGCTTCCACCCGGAACTTTCGGGCCGCGAGAACATTTATCTTAACGGCGCCATTCTCGGCATGAGACGTGACGAGATCCGCAAGAAATTTGACGAGATCGTCGCCTTCGCGGAGGTCGAGAAATTCCTCGACACCCCGGTCAAGCGATATTCCTCAGGTATGTATGTCCGGCTCGCCTTCGCAGTCGCGGCCCACCTCGAACCCGAGATCCTCATTGTCGACGAGGTCCTCGCGGTCGGCGACGCCGAATTCCAGAAGAAATGCCTCGGCAAGATGCAGGACGTATCCCGCCGCGAAGGAAGGACTGTGCTGTTCATCAGTCACAACATGAGCGCTATAACTGCGCTTTGTGAGCGGGGAATCATCCTGTGTTCGGGGCGACTCGACTTTAGCTCGAGAGCTCATGAGGTGGTAGAACGATATTACAGTCAAATGTTGAACGTTGAAAATCTCAAATCTTCGATCAGGGGTCAGAGTTCCTTGTCCGCGAATATTACTGATGGAATAGGCAAACCTGTGTCGGTAATCACTGCCGTAGGTGAGTCTTATGTTGAATTTCAAGTGATTGCTAAAAGTCGCTCTCGATGGCTTCAAGTAGCCTTTACGATATTCAACTCTGATAATGTTGGTCTAATTTCCTCAGTATCGCCTGAGTACCCCACCGCAGACGGCCCAGCGAAAGTCTGGGTGCTTAGGGCGAAGCTTCCGGCATCATTTCTCAATGGCGGCCAATATCGGATCGAAGGCGCGGCCCTTGACCAAGATGGCGTCTTTGATCAGGTAGATAATTTGGCGCTGTTTTATGTAAGACGGGAGAGCCCCTTCGACATCAAATTTCCAAACAGCAATGGGTTGATTCGATTCGACGACGGTTGGCTGGAAAGGCCTTTGAGGGGAATTGAGCTCTTGAGTAAGTCGGAGTTGAGACGCCACCCGGGCCAGATTTGAAATAGCGCCGCGGTGCGGGAGCCGATCGGTTCAGCTATCCCAGGATCTGGGGTTGTGGGGGTCGTGCGCGAGCGCCCTGGCGAGAGACGATCGGTTTACGTTGCTGCCTGTGATTTCGCCGCTGTGAAGGAGAGCAGGTCTTGAGGCCATCTATAGTACATTTGGGTTTAGGGATTAGATATGGGGGAGGGCAGCGCGGGTATTTGTTCGCTCTGCAGCAAGCGCTAGCGGAGGCGACGTGTCGCGCCCGCTCGGAAATAGGGATAAGCGAAGTCGCGTTTGCTTACCGGCACCCACGGGAGCTCCACGAGCTTTGCGGGCGTGCGGTTCAAAAGATTGGCAGGGCCTGGTTTTACCTTGGTAGAAAAGAGCCTCAGATCTCTAGGTATATACATTACCTAATGGATGGCCGTAGGCGAGAGGCGAGACATTGGGCACGAGCAAACTTTACGAAGCTTCGCTGCTATCGGCTCGTCGTTGCCCACGACGTGTTCGTAGCTAGCGCGTTGATGGAAGTAGACAAGAAATGGTGCAATGAGCATCTTTGCGTGATGACGCATAACCCCAGTTTTATAGTGAGAGAAATCGCGGGCATGGTGGATGAGCAGTCAGATTCCCCAGAGGGCTGCGAACGACTCATCCGTCGGTTCACCATTTGGGAAGAGGAGATGATGAATTGCGCGCGTGCGGTTATTTGGCCCTGTGCAGAATCCATGGAATCATTCCAATCTGCGGGCGAGATTGGTCTTTCATCCGTTAACGCCGAGTTTGTCATGACCGGGGTGCCTCGCCCAACAACCTGCCGAGAGCCACAAGAACTGCGGGCTGAGTGGGGAGTACGGCCGGGACAAAAAGTAATTCTATTTCTCGGTAGACCCCATCCCCACAAGGGCTTTGGGGTATTTGAAGAGCTTGCGAGGCTGGCTAAGGCGGCTGGTCGGGAGGACTTAACCTTTCTGTGGGGTGGAGATAAGCTGCGTACGGAAAAGCCAACGGTCGCTCGACACATCGGCTGGGTAACGGACAACGGCGCTGCTCTTCGCGCGGCCGATCTCAACCTCGTGCCGAATATGGTGACATATATGGATATCGGCGTATTGCAGGCTTTGAGCCTGGGTGCGCCAATGCTCATCAGCAATCGGGGTGGCAATAAGGCCGTTGCAGCTCGGGCCGTCGGGTTGCCGACCTTTGAGCCGGAGGCGAACGCGTCGACGCTGGAAATGATAGACCGGGCCATCTCTGCGTTCAGCGCGAGCGACGACCTTCGCACGCGCTTGGTGTCTGCGTGGCGGCGGCACTTTTCGCCTTCCGCATTTGTGCGCAACCACCTTAGGCTCACAGGGAGGCTGCTCGGATAACCGTGTATGATTGGCGACTGTTTAGCCCGGCGTCTCGATAAAGCGCGTTGAAACGGAATGTTGGAAGCAGACTACAAACTCGTGGTTGTCGGCGCCGGTTTCTTCGGCGCCACAATTGCGCGCAAAGTCGCGTCCGGGTTGAATCTTCCCGTGCTCGTCCTAGAGCGGCGCGATCATATCGGTGGCAACGCCTATTCAGAGGTAGATAGCGAAACGGGGGTCGAAATTCACCGCTATGGTTCCCACCTCTTCCACACATCAAATGCGGAGGTTTGGAATTTTCTCGGACAATTTACCGACTTCAACAGCTATCGGCACCGCGTGTTCACCCGGCACTTGGCGCGGATATACACGATGCCGATCAACCTAATGACGATAAACAACTTTTTTGGCGTCAATTTAACTCCCGGGCAAGCGCGCGAATTAGTCGAACGCCAGGCGGCGGCGGAGGGCATTTCTCAGCCCCGCAATCTGGAAGAAAAAGCGATTTCACTGATAGGCCGGCCGCTCTACGAGGCGTTTGTCCGTTCCTACACCGCCAAGCAATGGGAAGTCGACCCGCGGAAGCTGCCGACGGAAATCATCACGCGGCTGCCGGTGCGATTCAATTTCAACGATTTCTATTTCCAGGATACCTATGAAGGCTTGCCGCTCATCGGCTACGGAGAGCTGTTCCGGAGAATGCTGTCGCATGAGGGGATCAAGGTCATCACGGGGTGCGATTTTTTCGAGGCGCGGCCGAACCTCCGCGCAGGCGTCCCAATCGTCTATACCGGGCCGATCGATCGGTATTTCAACTATCGATTCGGCGAACTCGGCTGGCGTACCTTGGATTTCGAGGTCGAGCGCCTGAACGTCGACGACTTCCAGGGGGCGGCCGTCGTCAACTACCCTGACCCGGACGTGCGCTTCACGCGCATCCATGAATTCAAGCACCTCCACCCCGAGCGCCGTTATGGCAACAAGACAGTCATAATGCGGGAGTATTCCCGGTCTGCGCATCGGGGTGACGAACCCTATTATCCGATCGGCCGCCCGGAGGACAAGCTGCGCTACGATCGTTATGCAAAATTGGCAGATGAGGAGGAAAACGTGGTATTTGGTGGGCGACTTGGCACCTACAGATACCTTGACATGCATCAGGCGATTGGCGCGGCCTTGCGCGCCTATGCATTGAGGATCTTGCCGCGCCTCACTGGCCATGCGGTGGCGCGAGCCTATGGCCGCTCTGGATCGTAATTTTGAAATCACAGCTTCAAGCCTGGGCGACACACAGTCACTGCCAGGAGCGGCGGCCTGTTGCTCGAGCCCGGATGTTACTGTTCGAATGTGTGCGCAGACACTCTCCGATGTTCTCCTTTGGCAATAATGGGCAGGTGACGCATTGGCTCAAATGGAGTGCTGCACTGCCAGGCGGTTGAATGGGGTGCTGCGGCCGAGTGATACGTAACGACCGGATTGCCGAAGGGATGAATATGAAGATATTTCGAAAATAAATAGGAATAGATGCGTATGTTCCGTAAATACTCGAGGGAACACTCAATTATATTGAGTCATTTATCTTTGTGACTGTTTCGAGGATGTCGGATGGCTTTTTTTCTCGTGACCGGTGGAGCCGGGTTCATCGGCTCGCATCTGGTAGATGCGTTGCTAATTAACGGCCACGGGGTCCGAGTTCTTGACGATCTCTCGAGCGGACGCCGTGAAAACTTGCTTCCGTGCGTTGAGTTTATCGAGGGAGACATTACGGATCCTGGGGCGGTCGAGCAGGCATTTGACGGTATCGACGGCTGCTTTCATCTGGCTGCAATTGTTTCCGTGGAGCGCTCTCACACGGAATGGGTTCGAACTCACCAGGTAAATCTTACAGGGACAATCAACGTCTTCAACGCGGCCAAGCGGTCGGGTCGGCCTACAATTCCTGTCGTCTACGCCTCGACGGCTGCGGTCTATGGTGATTGCCTTAGCGTTCCAATCAGCGAGGAGAATTCGCCCGCTCCATTGAGCGCATACGGCGTAGACAAGCTCGGCTGCGAGCTTCACGCTCACGTTGCCGGTGCTCTACATGGCCTGTCGACGATCGGGCTTCGCTTCTTTAACATCTACGGCCCTCGCCAAGACCCGCACTCGCCCTATTCCGGCGTGATTGCTATTTTCGCCGACCGGCTGCTTCGCGGCGAGGCCGTCGAGATCTTTGGAGACGGGGAACAGTCCCGCGATTTTACCTATGTCGGTGATGTCGTTTGCGCGCTGCGTCTGGCGATGCCGGCGGCGAGTGCCGCCGCTTTCGTCTTTAACGTCTGCACCGGAGCAGGTACCACCGTGCAGAGTCTCGCTGAGAGAATGGCGGATTTGTGCGACACAAAACTTGTTGTGCATCGGCGCGCGGCGCGGCGCGGTGAGGTACGATCTTCGATCGGGGATCCGCGCCGCGCGGCCCAACAACTTGGGTTCACGGCCACGACGGCGCTGTCCAACGGTCTTGCGATCACGCTTAGCGCGCTGAAGTCCTCTGCGAAAATCGGGGAGCTGCCTTCGGCAGGAACGCCTGGAGATGGTGATCAATGGTGCGTGGTGCCTGGACGAAGCGGGATAGAATTTAATGAAAGTTGATCTCCTAACTAGGATGCTTACGCGCAGGCCGCGCATATGCATCCTCGCGGACTTCCCTGGCTGGGCGTACGATATCAGCGCTCGTCAGCTTAAGCGACAGCTTGCGCCCGAGTTCAAGATCGCCATTCGCTATGTGATCAAGCGACCGCATCTTGCGCCTAAGGACTACGACCTACTGCATGTCTGCTTTTGGGGTGAGAACTACCACAGACCTTTCGGCTTCGACCGGGAGCGGGTTATCAAAGAAGTATCGTCTCATCGATGGGAGAGCGACCCGCGTTACGGTCCGTGTACACCAGAAGAGTTCGCCAAGTGGTATCTGGCAGACTGCGACACGGTAATCTGCACCTCTCTTCGCCTCGCCAGGACTGTGGGGCAGGTGTTTCCGCGTACTTTTCACACCCCGAATGGCTTCGATTCTAGCCTGTTTCGACCGACACAGAAGCTGTCCGGAACTCGCTTGGTCTTCGGCTGGGCCGGAAATGTCGCCGATCCGGTGAAAGGCTTTCGTGAAATCATCGAGCCGGCCTGCTACGGACGCTTCTCGCTGGTCGCCGCCAAAGGCAATGTAAGCCACCGGAAGATGGCGAAATTCTATAGCGAGGTCGACGCGTTCGTGGTGTCGTCCCTCCACGAGGGCGAGCCGCTGACCTTGATCGAAGCAATGGCTTCTGGCTGCTTTCCCGTATGCCTTGATGTCGGCATCGTCCCAGAGCTGATCGAGCACGGGCGGAATGGGTATGTTGTCGCCGAGCGCACCGTCGAAGCGTTCCGTCGGGCATTCGAATGGTGCGAGGAACATGCCGAGATTGTGCGTGCAGCCGGACTTGGCAATGCAGAATATATGGCCCGCGAGCGCAACTGGGGAAGCTGCGCCCAATTCTTCACACGGATCTATCGGGACACGCTTACGCGTGCCGATCGCCCGCTCTTTCGCAATGACGACGTCTCTTGGGACAGCTCTCTGGAGCACTTCAGGCAGTTCTGCGCCGTCTTCCACAAATACGGTCAGATACAAATTCATGGCGTGACGCTGCGGGGATGCACCAACGTAGTTAATATGTTTAAAGGATCCGAAGTTGAGTATCCGGGATTTGACAGCATAGCCAGGCTGGATAACGCTTTAATCCGGCAGTTGTCGTATGGTAAGGCGATCGAAGATCGCGGCGACCTCATAGAGTACCTTAATACGAGCCCGGACGAGGTGGCGCTGCACGGCCTGTACCATACCGATTACTCGACGATGTCCAAGCAGGAACAGGAAAGAGACATCGCTGAAGGACTGGCGTTGATGCGGCGACTTTTCCCGGCCAAGCAGATACGGTTCTTCATTGCACCGTTCAACAGAACAAACGCGGCGACCTATGAGGTCGCTGCCCGGCATGGTCTCACGGTTTTAGCTGGCAACGGCGTACATTTGGAAGTAGAGCTGGACAGCCTTAAGTTACGACCGCGACAGTGGTACCGTTATCATCATCATCGCTTCTATCCGGAGAGCCGGTTCGATTACCTGAACCTCTCAATTGAAAAGCTGGATGCTGCGCTTGGTAAGAATTTCTGCAGCCAATCGCGGCCGTTGGGCCGGATAGATCGCCTCACGATGCGCTCGCTGCTGAGCGTGGCGTCTAGGTGGAGCGCGTCACAGTGGCTCCGCTCGTCCCGATTTTGGCCAGGCCACTGGCGGTTGCTCAGGTCCATTGCGCGAACATTGCGTGACCGATGAGAGTCGCCTTTTTGACGCCAGAGCACCCATCCGAGTATCCGGATGGAGGCGGCCTAGCATCCTATGTACATCGCATAGCTCGTGCGATGCTCGATGCAGGGCACGAACCGGAGGTCTTTTTCCCGAGCAGGCTCGCGTCTGAGACGTGCACTTACGACGGGGTACAAATACATCGCGTCAACGCTAAACAGAATCACCCGGTACTTAGACTTTTGTCGGGTGGCAGTAGACGGATTATCAGGAACGGTGCATGGAATGGCGTGGTGCAGTGGTTATTGCAAGCAAAGGCCTTGGCCGTTGCACTTGAAGCCCGTCACGACGTTGCGCCGTTCCAACTCGTGCAAAGCGCGGATTACCTGGCGACGGGACTTTTTGTTCGTCATTTGCCTGATCGCCAGCATGTAGTGCGCTGCAGCAGTGCCGCGGACCTCTACAGACATGCCGATCAGTTGGGAGATCTGCGCGAAATTTGCCGGGAATACCTAGAAAGGCGGGCAATCCGGCGGGCCAATGCGAGTTATGCGCCGAGCCGATATATTGCCTGTCACTTCCGGCGCATACATAACATCGACGTTCGCGTCGTGCGCCCGCCAGCGTACTGGGAGGTTACGAGCCTGCCGGAACCATCAATCCCACTCCCTGCTCGCTTCTTCTTGCATTTTGGTGTTCTGACGGAGCGAAAGGGAACGGCGGTGCTTGCTGCAGCACTACCCATAGCCTGGGAGATAACTCCCGACCTGACGATGGTTTGGTCCGGTCACTGTCCGGATGAGCGCCAACTAAAGTATTGGCGTTCGCTATGGGGGAGCAAGGCCAGTCAGGTCCAAATAACCGGTCCCCTAAGCAGACCTCAGTTATATGCGGTGCTGAAGCGAGCTGATGCTGCGGTATTGCCCTCGCAAGTCGATAATCTACCTAATACCGTAATCGAGAGCTTGGTCTTAGGTATTCCCGTTTTAGGGTCTCGTGGAGCAAGTATTGACGAGCTTATCGACGAAGGTAAAACTGGTCATCTTGTCCCTTTAGGAGACGCCAAGGGTCTTGGTGAGGCGCTCGCAATGATGTGGCTCAAAATGTCTCCGGTTTCGAAGGGATTTAAGTGGAACTCGGAAGTTTCCCACCAGATGGAACCAAAACGGGCAGTCGCCAATCTGATTAATTTCGCAGGAATCAGCAAAGTGCTCCATTCTGACTTATTTTCTTAAAAAGGAGTCGCCAGATCGTGATGCATTATTTGACCGGCCGGTAGCCAGTTGTGTCTATAGCCTTCAGCGCGAGGCAAGGAAATTCTTTGGGAGGAGGGACTTTGAAACTCAGAACGTCAGGATGCAGGTAAATTTTGCAGTGTATACCGTCTTCCATCAGACGGCCCAACCCAAGAGGTTAAGATCTTACGGTGCGTGTCTGGAATCGCTGCGGGCTAGGGCAGCAGACGCCTCTGTTGATTTAAGCGGCAAGCGCAAAGGATAACCTCTTTGCACTTATTGGCTCGCAAAGCACTACCCTTCAATTTGTCTTCCGTCTTGAATAAGACTTATTAGTCTTCTCGCTTTCGCCGTCGCCCTCAACCTGGCGAAGCGCGCGCGCCGATCCATTCCGCGATGGATCATGATGGTTTTGAGGATGGACAGAAGACCTTTCGTAGCAAAAGGTGAAGGTGGAACAACGGAATTCCATTTGTATTGCATAAGTAAAAGTGAACTTACACTGCTTTCAACCAAATTCAAGAGGTATTTTTCCGATATTCTATCTTTGGGGATGAGGTGTTTCAGCTTCAACTGGGGAAAAACCCCCATGCCAAAGCCTTGCTTGCACGCAATAAAGCAGATCTCAGTGTCTTCTCCGCTCGAGAGATTTTTCCCGCGGCGACCAGTGATTTGAATTTGCGACTCCGCGCAATATTCCCTATAGGCAGCGCCTACGGTTGAGCGGACGCAGAACCCTGCCCCGAATGGGATTGCCGGGAAACAGGATGGGACGTTGCTCCACTGCGGAGCAGCAACCTGGCGAATAGGGAGGTAGTAAAGAAATTCTCGCAGGTACTCCGGCGGGTCTACTTCATAATCATGGCTGACTGCGCCGCTGCCCCAAACTCCCAAGCTTGGCCAGTCGCGACTGATGGTGAGTGCCTCAAAAAGATACCCGTCGTCCAAGATGTTGTCATCGTCTACAAAGACCAATAGATCGGCCACGGCCTCCCGCATTCCTCGCCGACGCGCAGGCGCAAGCCCTAGCTCACTCTCGAAAATGTGGCGTGCCTTTGGATGCCACGAGATATCAGTTTGGGACGCCACGGAAACTTCTGACGCGTTGTCAATGACCAGCAGCTCCCATTTGTCCTTGGGAAGACGCTGGTTGCGTAGTGAACCCAACACACGTTCTAAATAGTCTGGTCTTGGATTGTGGGCACAGATGATGACGGAGATGTCCATCTCGGATTCCTAGCGCGTTTGCGGCCTCGGGGGGACCCCTGAAGAGCCCGTTAGCGCCGCCTCGCGCAGTAAATCTGCGTATCGTCGCTCTATTTCGCTCCGACGAAAATCGCGGTTGAGGCGCTCGTAGCCGTTTCGGCCCAGGACCCTGCGCAGCTCAGGGTTTTTCGCCAGGCGGACAATCGCTTTGAGCAACTGGTCTCGGTTTCCATGCTCGACGATGATCCCAGTGACGTTATCCTCGATGATCTCACGTTGTGACGGGGCATCGCCCACCAATGTCGGCTTGGCGAGCGACCAGGCCTCGAGCGTCGTTATCCCGAACGACTCTCCCTTCGACGGAGAAGCGAAGACGTCGCAGTCGCCCAACAGGTCGGCCTTCGCCTGAGCGGTAAGGTCGTCAGCGAAGACAAGCCGCCGAAAAACTTGCTCTGGGAGCTTCGCCGCGACACGGCGAAGCTCATCGGAGTGTGGTGTGCGCGAACCGCCGACCGCAAGCCAGGCGGATGGGCACGCCGCGATCAACTCGGGAAGTACCGCGATCAGCGTGTCAATGCCTTTATTCGCTCCCTGCTGCCCGACATACGCCACGAGGAATGCGTTTTGATCGATCCCGTAAGTCGAGCGGAATGCACCGCGGCGCGGCCGTAGCTCGCCCGGATCGATCCCGTGCCCGATCACGCGTACCTTGTCGGGCTTAGCGCCATGCGCGATCAGCCAGTCTCGCTCGTGCTCGGTGTGCGCCACTGTTGCTCGCGCGCGGTTCACCAAGCGGAGCAAGTTGGGTCGATCGTACCCCCAGGGTTGGTTCGTATGAACCGAACCCAGGAGCACAACTGGGGGCGCGGTCCGCCCAACCAAGAACGGGTAACGCATGTGGTTGAGCGGAAAGGGTGCTGCGCAAACGACATCCGCAGGCGTTTGGCGGAGCGCTTTGAGCATGGCCGGGCACACCGGGCCATGAAACCACGTGCGAAGTGTTCCGTTTCCCGGAAGGCGCAATCTCCAGGCAAATGCCTGTGCCGGCTGGAGAAGTGGAACCCATCGCGTCACGATCGGAAACCGGCGGATGCGCACGCCGTTCTGCACCTCGTCCTCTCGGATTGGTATCGTCGGGAGTCGTGCATCCCAGTAGTTGTCCACCGTTAAAGCGTTTGTCGTGAGCACGGTCACCTCGAAGCCGTACTCACTGACAAGGGCCTCGCACAGATCCCGGACAGACACTTCGACGCCACCAATAGCCGGCGGATAGCCGTGGACGAGTTGGACAAGGCGAACTGGTCTGTTCATTGCGCTCAGATTAGACGCGGAGGTCAACCCGCTTCCAAACCGAGTTCGCGTCCCTTCGCAGGGTGGAACTAGATACTAGACCCGGAAGCATCTCCGAATTACAAATCGCATTGCAGAGGCTAACCAACCATGGAAGAACGAGCGTTAGAGGAATCGTCATGAGAGGTATGATAATCTTGGGCTGCGCCAGGTGATTACGCCATGAACGACCGGGAGGTCAAAAGCACAAAAAAAAAGCGGCGAGCCCTTCGGCGTTAAGAATGATTACCCGTAACATACAGGTGCACTTGAGGATCGAGACACGCATTCGATGCCCTTCTCAGGATCAAGACCGTTACCACCTAGCCTTGCCATACAAAACGGGCTCCGCGAGCGGCCCGCCCAACACAGATTGATCTGCCGGGTAAGAAGGCAAAGCGACCGTTAGCCTAGTATACATCCTAGTAAATAAACAATATCCATCCTTGGAAATAAATACCAGAATGTAGGCCATGGTGTCAACGGCGGATGAAGCAATGGTCTTACCCGAGCAGATCTGGTCTAGAATCAGTCTAAGGATCTTTTAACATCCTTCATCCCTGAAGGAGGGGTGTCATGAAGCGCAAGCAGTTGCGTCTCAGTTCTTAACATAATCACGCGACTGTCCGACCAAAACACATTAATCTTTCTTGCAATAGGGATCAGCTGGTTTCCTCTCAGACAAAGATCCTAGTGCCTGTATGGCATACTGTCCTTGCGCGGCTATTGGATCGGGGCGATATTTTCGAGATGCGGTGGATCGAGCCTTGCTACGGCGGCCGTACAACTGCATCTGGCTGTCAAAGGCTCAAGAATTGGGTTGTCTACCAGCTTACCTCAGCGCGCTGATCTCACCCCCATTTATGAGAATCGCATGAATGCACTGCCTGACGCGCATCTTCATGTCTATTCGGTTGTCAACGATGCGGAAGTTCTCGGGCGCGACCTTCAAAGTTCGCCCGACATCGTGGAAGGCCGCGTGCCGCTTTCAGTGCTTTGGGGCGCACGTAGCGCGTCCGAGGCTTACGCGGCGGCGATGTCGTCTGCCACCGCCGATATCCTAGTCTTTCTCCATCAGGACATATATCTGCCGCGGGGTTGGTTCGGCCGCCTCGCGCGCCATGTCCATCGCCTCAATCAGATCGATTCTGATTGGGCGGTCGCCGGCTCCTCCGGCGTCAAGCGCGATGGGACTTATGTCGGCCACCTCTGGGACTCGGGTTTGGGCTGCCTATTTGGCGGGCCCTTTCCGGAACCGGTGCGGTCGGCAAGTCTCGATGAAACGATTCTGGTCGTCAGACGGGCGTCGGGAGTTGGTTTTGACCCCCAAATGCCGACTTTTCACCTTTATGGCACCGACATTGTTCTCAGTGCTGAAGCGCAGGGCAAATCGGCTTATATCATCGATCTTCCTATGATCCATAATACGGCGGCGCCCCGCCGATTTCGCAGGGAATACGGTGATGCGTACCGATTTATGATCCGAAAATGGCGGCACCAATTGCCGTGGCCGACCGTAATCGTACCACTGACGACGAGTCCCTGGGCGCTTCTCTACCGACAACTCATTAGTCATTACAACAGGATCTGCCATCCTGAGATGTTTTCTGTGCAGTTGCCCAATCCGGGGGTGAAGGCTCGTGAGCTCGGGTTTGAGGACGTGTAGCGCGAACCGGTTGAGGATTCGCAAGAGCAGCTCGGTACCAACGAGGCCCGCTACCCAGAACGGAGTGGGCAAGGATACGGTCATCGCTGCCTCAACCGGCGGGACCTTTGCGCGACCCAAACATATGTGAGGCCGTGCGCCATAGCAGCGGCGGGGTCAAATCGCGGGCAATTTGCTTGGCATCGAGCTTGAAACGCTCGCCCGGTCGCGCCTGAAACAGGGTACTGTGGCGGCCAGTCTCGCCGCCACCGTTCGTGTAATAATAAAGCGCCAAAGATTTGCGAGTCACGTCCCTTGGGCAATTCAGCGCGTCAGGATGGCCGTGATAGGAATGCTGAGAGGTAGTAAAGATTACCACGCGATTGAACAGCGGCGCGACCTTTCTAACCACATGAGCCATATCGCGATCCCACAACTCAAAATGGCCCCCATACTCGTCCTTCCAGTCTTTGTTTAGATACACTAGCATATTGAGGCGACGGTCCAACCCCAGGGATGTGTGCTTGTTGAAGTCGGCGTGGATCGCCAGCTTGCCTCCAGAGACGATCTGGTGAAGGCCGCCTCCTTCAAAATACGGGTCTCCGATCAGGTTTTCGATCCCTGTAAGTCTTTCCAGAAATCTAAGAAAAGAGGCAGAATTTAATGCATAGAGAAAGTGCCGGGTAAACAACGGGATTTGTTGTTCTTCCTTCGATTGAAGTTTTATCTCTTCGGGGAAATCGTGAAGCAACCAATTTTTGTCGCGAGGATTTGGGAATTCTGCAATGACGCTATCAAGAATCCAATCATCGAAAAACCCCTCCAACACGATGTGAGGATATGGTTGCGCCGACGCATATGCCGGAGATTTATCTTTTGCGATTTGGTCCAGCCGCTCGTAAGGAAGAAGCTCTGAGAGAGTACCTCCGCGGGTCGGAGCCAAATTGGAGAGTTTCTCGAGCGTATCTCTCATCTGTACTTTCCAGCGCTTATAAGACGTGAGAGCAGCGAAACCGTATCAGGTCGGATGGTTGCGATCAATTGCTCTTCCTCGCGACAAACACTCCTTTGGGATCCGCCCTCTCCTTTGGGAAACCGGCCGGAGAGTGTGCTTGGGCCACATTACCCAGCTCACCGAGATGGGCCCTGATCCCAATGACAACGGCGATCAGGATCCAATCATTGCCCCAATAGTGTACGGTAAATCCCACCAACGTGATCAAGAAGACTAAGATGCCAAGCATCGTGCCGAGCTCTGACGCCGTGCTCGTCAAATAAACCCGGGTACCGGTAATGGGGCGAGAGGTGGCTCCGATCAGCGAAAGGGCTAACAGAATTGAAGCGGGAATGCCAAACTCCAGCGCCATTTCCAGCCATACTGCATCCACCGTGCCCGGAACGTTGAAATCTTCCGGCACCAAAAAACCATAGCCAAACCATGGTGAGGCCATAGCGGCGTCGCCGCCCGTTTGCCAAATGTAGATTCGGAAGAAGCATGACTCTTCATCGAATGTGAAGTGATTACATATGAAAGAAAACGGCCGATCCAGGCTCATCACGAGCATCAAGAAACTAACTGCTCCTAATGCTATCAAAGCGCCCCACCGAAGCCGAGTGCCAGCCGTCATCCGACCATAGAAGAGGAGCCCGAGGCCGATGAACGCGGCTTGCAAGGGAGCGGCGGATAAAGCGAGTAGTGCACCGAGAGCACAGCCGAATTTCACGAACCCTCGTGTTGGGATCGCTAAGCTTAGGAGGAACCCGATCGCGCACGCGGTGCCGAACAAAATCGGGTGTCCGTTAGTACTTGCTGCCCGTACTAGTCCGTACCGAAATTCAGGGACAGCCTCCAGCCGGCCTGGAAAAACGAATTGCACAAGACGATGAACAAAAAATTGGCCGGTCATGGTGTCGAGGAGCGCCAGGCATCCCGTAACGGCAATAGCCCAGCAGAGGACGTTCACCAGGGATATTGCTTGACCCTGTTCCGACAGTAGGAGGCGAACAGAGAAATAACCGATGCAAAACTCGAGAACGAGAGGGCCAGCGTGCTGCAACGCGTCTTGCAGACCGTTAGTTTGAGCAAAAGAAACAATCATCCAGACGCCAAGCGTCGGAACGAAAAGGTCGGAGTAGACAAAACGATAGCGTCCACTTGTGATTTTCTGACCGAAGCGGATTAGCAGAATCGGGGTCAATACGAGGAATATGACTCTAGCTGGAGAGAGATAGAGTCCTTGGACACGAGCTGATATCTCCTCTGGCAAGAAGAGCGAGACCGCTATCACTCTTAGGATTAGAGGAGCTTTGAGAGCGCGACTAGTGCTTGTGCGCAATATAACCCCGATATCCGTGGAGAACCAAGTTGGCGCGAGCAACTCGTGCCTGAGCTTGTCTACAGCACAAGCACACTCAATTGTCAATGATGTCTAGGAATAATGCGCCTGTACACGCGAGGATAAAATCAAAATATAGAACTAGAATCGATATTTCAAAATATCGTCACTCGATGGTTTGATATAACTCATGATATTAAGATCGTAGTACTGCATCGTCTGGTCAAGTTGACGAAAATACCTGCGCAGCTTAAGCTGTCAAGCGCCTTGAATTTGGGAGAAGGGGCGGATCGCATTGGTGGATGATGACCTCCCGGGCATGATGCGTCGGCCGGATATCGTCTCAGCCGCAATTGGTCTTGCATACGTGTTTGCGGGTGCAAGCGCGCTCATATTCGTAAAGGGCACGCTACATGCGCCAGATGAGTTCGAATATCTGGCGATTGGAAAAAATCTTGCCGCATCGGGGTTATTCTCGATGGACGGCAGCACGCCAACGGCGTGGCGGTCGCCGGGACTACCGGCTCTGATCGCTGCCTTATGGTGGGTTTGGCCAAGCGTCTACTTTTTGAAGATCTTCAATCTAGGATGCTGGGCAGCAACGGGTTTCTTCGTCGCCCGATTGTCCGCTAAATTCTATGGCGTTACGGCCGGTCGTTTGGCAGCGCTAGTGTATTTATTTTATATTTACGAGCTCTACGCGGCAACGTCGCTGTATCCACAGACAATTGCTGGGCTTCTTGTCGTAATCTCGATAATATTAGTGCTGGAATCAAAGCCGTTAATCATCACCCGACAACTCTTATTACTCGCGATAAGTACGTTTCAGATTCTGCTGATACCCAACAGCATTGTCGTAGCTGCTGTAGTCTATCCCTATGCGATTCTCAAAGAAAGGATCTCGCTCCGAGCCGCCTTGTCTTCAGGGGCGTTAATCCTGCTAGTGATTTTCGCGTGGTGTCATCGCAACGAAAGTGCAATTGGTGGATTCACTTTCACGACGACGATGGGTAACACCCTCTACGCTGGAAACAGGGACTCTGTCTCAGCAGCGACTGCTGGGAGTACGGCTGTACAAGGGACAAACGGGCTGTCCGAGCTTCAGGCCGACAAACTCTACCGAAAGCTGGCTATCGAATGGATCAAAAATCATACCTGGCAAGCCATTGGCCTTTACTTCGGTAAGCTGGCCTATTGGTTCAGCTACGAAAACACATATGAGTCTAAGGTTAACGTACCATTTATAGGTGCGTTTTCGCTCGGAATGGCCGCTATTTACTATCTCGTTTTGGCCGGATCGTTTGGTCCACTTAGCTCAAATAACAAGTCTCTGCGGGAGTTCGCAATCTTAGCGTGGATTATCTATGTCGTCTCGGCCGTTATATACGCTGTTTTTATTACGCGAATACGCTATCGGCTACCGTTTGACCCTCTCTTCTTCGCGTTGGCTTCGGGTGCACTGGTGCAGGTGTGGAACGTGCGGTGGCGCAGGCGAAACCGCGCACCAGCTCAGCGAGGAGACTAAATACCCTATCAGGATGAACCTTACTTCTCGGTTGGCAGTCGTCGCCGGTTAGGAGTGCGGGCGAGTACGTCTTATCCCGTAATTGATATTTTCGACGGCCGACTAACGACATATTGAACGATTCTGCCCGACATCTAGTGCCACGGCATTCGAGAGGATCAATTGGGCTAGATGATTCGTAAAATACGAATGTCTGAGCGCTAATCTAGGACGCCACTTATCCAACGGTTTGGGCGCATTGTGTGATAACTATCCCCATGACGATTAAGCCTATTCCTAACCAGAACAGGCCGCCAAATCGCTCGCCAAAAACATACCAGCTTAACAATGAGACGAGCGCAATCCCACCTGCGACCCAGGGATAGGCCTGGGAAAGAGGCACTCTGGATAGGATCCACACCCATAAAAGGGTCGCGACTCCATATATAGCGAGTGCGATATAAAAAGCTCGACCAAAGAAAATCAAGCGGATCGCGTCTATCAGTGGTTGACCACGGATAGCAAGACCGATCGATTTGAACATAACCTGTCCTATCGCGAGCGATGTGGTGAAAATTGCTAAGCTTATAAGATTTATCAGATTCTGCATGAATTACCTGTCTCGAATGTTTATCGGCCGTGTAGCCCGGATTTCGAGGACGCTCAGAAAGAAAGCACCGTAAGCAATTTGGAAGGCTAAGAGGATCGCGGTCGCAGAGGGGATTACGAGTCGCATGGTTTCGACGGGACGCAGATCGCCTAGGCCTGCGAAATTCCAGGAGGCCAAGGCATAGACTGCCAGCGCCAAGCCAAGAAGCAACAGAATTAGACCACCGATGAGCCCAACCTCAAGTGTCAATACTCCGACTACAGAGCGGAAGCGATCATCCCAAGGAACAATGCCTTCGCGCATGCCGTAGACTTTTGCGAAGGTCCAGAACTGTATCGATTGGAAACCAACAACCACACCTAAGGAAGCATAAAGTAGTGTGTGAATATCCAAGGTGATGCTGCCGATGGTACGTGGGTGGGGTAATAGCCAGGCCATCGCCGCCAGTCCCGTTACAAAGAAAACGACGCCCGGATAAAGAAACAACCATTTCGGGCTGAACAACAGTAGGAAACGGAGATGCCGCCAACCATCGCGCCAACTGCGGAGGTGCGGTGGGCGACTACGACCATCCGGCGATAAGGTTGTAGGTACCTCCGCTATTGCGAGCTGGGCGATAGTAGCCTTGACCACCATCTCTGAGGCGAACTCCATCCCCGGAGCTTGTAGATCAAGATTGAGGACGGTCTCGCGGTCAAAGCCTCGCAAACCACAATGGAAATCGCCGCATGCACTGCCGAAGAAGAGCTGTCCAAGCTTCGTAAGAACCGGATTTCCAAGATACCGGTGGAGTAGCGGCATCGCCCCTGGTTTGATCCCGCCGCGAAACCGGTTCCCCATCACCAGTTTATACCCGTCCCTCAGCTTGGCGACAAAGGGATCGAGATCAGCAAAATCATAGCTGTCGTCGCTGTCGCCCATAATTACGTATCGCCCGTTGGCCGCGTTGATGCCGCCCAGGAGGGCACTACCGTAACCTCGGGCCACAATCGGCACAACTCGCGCACCATTGGCTGTTGCGATCGTTTGCGAGCCGTCGGTGCTACCGTTGTCAGCGACCAAAACCTCGCCGTGGATATCCTTGCGTTCTAGATACGCACGGGCTTTTGCGACACAACGACCAACTGTCTCCGCCTCGTTCAAGCAAGGCATTAAAATAGTCAATTCGCAGGGGGCATTGGTTGTCGCCTCTGCCAAGCGAATATCGTCTCTTATCGTCAATTTTTCCTCTCTCATGCACTTGTCGCGCAACAGCTTCTTTAGCGATCCGGTGCAGCGGAAGCGCTTCGCAACAGGGCTGAAATCATACTTGGTCTAGTCCAAATACTTTAAAAGATAATATTCTAACTGCAGCTGCCTCGTCAACTCGGAGCGGCTAAACGGAGGTTACTCCGCCATCTGTTCGGTGCTTGGCCCGGCCAGCCGCCTGGCGCGGGTTGGTACGAGGTTAGCAGTCACGACCCAATGGGAGATTGACCGTAACCATCCGGTGGGGGGCCACTTTGCGCTATTGGCGCGGGTAGGCTTGATGTTGACACGGGTGTGAACGACGGTGTTCGTGAATTGCACCCGTTTCGTCCGGCTACCGGCATTAGCTGGAGGACCTGGACATAGACCTAGCTAATTGGAGCGAATCTGACAGATGAAACCCCTGAGACTGGTTTAGAAATTGTCCCCTCGGTAGACGTTTGTGTCGGTTTTAAAATGTTATATTATTTCCGGTCAGCATGTTGATGTTTCCCGCTTGGGTAAGACCGGTGATCGTTCCCTGTTGAACAATAGGATTGAGCATTGCACTTGGATCAATATAATTATTTGTCACGGCTACTGTATCAAGGGCGCCGCTGGACTGCCTGATATCAATCCCTGTGCTGATCGTCGGCGCCGAACCGGGCTGCGCGATAAGCGTGTTGTTATTGACGGTCGTATTCGTGATAGAGCCGCCCTGTACTTGCACTTGGATCATCTCTCCCGTTGCCTGTCCGGCAACATAAGGAGGCTCTATCAACGTATTATACTGGATCACACTGTTGGTAACCGTGCCGCCGCTGAACTGGGTAAAGTTGACGTGGTTGGTGCCGTCATAGGTGCCGCCGCCGTAGACTTGGAGGTTGTACTGGTCGATCAGCGTTCCTGAGCTAATTTCGATCATGTGCGCGGTGTTGGTCATATAATTATTTTGAACCGTGAGCGTGCCCGCGGAGTTATGGTCGGAGATGAGGCTATACATTTCTTGATTATTTGCGTTGCCGTTCATCGTGTTGTTTTGTACGACGAGGTTGCCGTAGCTCTGTGCCGCGGTGTCGATTTCATAGGCTCCCGGACTGCCATTAAAGTTGCTATTTTCGATCGTGATCGTGCCGCCGACTTGATAGATGTAGACCAGCCATCCGCCCGACGCCGAAAAGTCGTAGCCGTTGAGTGTGACATTGGCGCCGTCCGGGTTCCAGATGCGGATAAAATGATTGACCGTATCGACCGAGACGTCGTGCATGTTGATTGTGCTTGGATCCAAGAACGCGGTCCCGGCGGGCGCGCCCACATAATAGTCGACCCCGGCCACCTGCCACGACGGTCGTACCGCATAGCTGTTGAAGAGATTGGGGAACTCTGGCGTGCCATTGGCCGTCGCGGCGTTCACTGTCACCGCCTCGTTGGCGCTGGCGGAAACCGTCTCATTGGCGCTGGCGTCGCTGGTGGACCCGCCGGCGCTCTGTTCGGTCGCCGTCGCGGTTAGCGAGAAGGTCATCGCGCTCGCCGCCATGAGCGTCAGATGCGACAGGTCCCAACCGGCAACGTTCACCGAGGTGCTCCCCGTCGCTGCGGTGAAACTGTGGGTGCCATCGGCGAGGGTCACTCCCGCCGGAAGCCCGGCCAGCATCAGCGATTGCAGGCTGTTGCTATCGCCGCTAAGGCCATTGATCGTGTCGCTCAGCGTGCTGAGGGCAATTGCCGAGCCGGCGGTGCCGCTCACCGAGCTGGTCGACCATGCTACGCTCGGCGCCAGCGGGTCAACGATTACTGCCTCGTTGGCGCTGGCGCTGCTGGTCATTCCGGCGGCATTCTGCTCGGTCGCCGTTGCGGTCAGGGTAAAGCTGGTATCGTTGGGCGGGGTGATCGCGAGGCTGGCGAGGGTCCAGCCGGCGACATTGACCGAGGTGCTGCCCGCGATCGCGGTAAAGCTGTGGGTCCCGTCGCTCAGCACCGCTCCCACCGGGATCGCGCTGATTACCAGCGACTGTAGGGTGTTGCCTTGACCGTTGGTCGTGGCAGCGAGGGTGCTAAGCGGAATCGCCGCCCCCTCCGTGCCGGCCACCGAACCGCTCGACCAGGCGACACTCGGCGCTCCGGTATCGACCAGGGTCGCCAGGACCCAATTACCCGTCCCCGTGGCGGTGACCGCCTGCACCCAGAGCTGGTCGGTGCCAGCGGCCACTCCGCCGACATAGTTGAGATTGGCGAGGCTCGACACGTTAACGGCCTGGCCGGTCACAATCGCCGCGCCGTTGTTGGTCACCGAACCGTGCGGCGACTCATTGAGCCACACGTTGTACGAGGCGATGCTTCCGCCGTCCGTGACCGTAAAGAGGCTCGAGAGCGCCACCGACTGGTTGTAGGCGACGGTCTGGTTGTTCGCCGTGACCGCTCCGGTATCGATCAGGGTCGCCAGGGCCCAATTACCCTTCCCCGTGGCGGTGACCGCCTGCACCCAGAGCTGGTCGGTGCCAGCTGTGACGCCGCCGGCATAGTTGAGATTGGCGAGGCTCGACACGTTAACGGTCTGGCCGGCTGGTATCGCCGCGCCGTTGTTGGTTACCGAACCGTCCGGCGAGGCGTTGAGCCACACGTTGTACGAGGTGATACTTCCGCCGCCCGCGACCGTGAAGAGGCTCGAGAGCGCCACCGATTGGTTGTAGGCGACGGTCGGGTCGTTTCCCGTCACCGCTCCGGGATCAGTCAGGGTCGCCAGGACCCAATTACCGTTCCCCGTGGCGGTGACCGCCTGCACCCAGAGCTGGTCGGTGCCAGCAGCCACCCCGCCGACATAGTTGAGATTGGCGAGGCTCGACACGTTAACAGTCTGGCCGGTCACAATCGCCGCGCCGTTGTTGGTTACCGAACCGTCCGGCGCGTCGTTGAACCATACGTTGTACGAGGTGATGCTTCCGCCGCCCGCGACCGTAAAGAGGCTCGAGAGCGCCACCGACTGGTTGTAGGCGACGGTCTGGTTGTTCGCCGTGACCGCCCCGGTATCGGTCAGGGTCGCCAGGACCCAATTACCTTTCCCCGTGGCGGTGACCGCCTGCACCCAGAGTTGGTCAGTGCCAGCGGCGACCCCGCCGGCATAATTGAGATTGGCGAGGCTAGCCACGTTGACGGTCTGGCCGGTCGCAATCACCGCGCCGTTGTTGGTTACCGAACCGTCCGGCGAGCCGTTGAACCAGACGTTATACGAGGTGATGCTTCCGCCTCCGGTCACCGTAAAGAGGCTCGAGAGCGCCACCGACTGGTTGTAGGCGACGGTCTGGTTGTTCGCCGTGACCGCCCCGGGATCGGTTAGGGAAACCTGGACCCAGTTGCTCCATTGCCCGTCAAAACTGCGCAGCCACAACACGTCACTGCCTTCAGTGAGGCCACCGATGTAGTTGAGCCCAGCAAGGCTCGTCTCGTTGACGACGGTGTTGGTCGCGATCGCCCCCTCGACATCGGTCACCGAGCCGCTTGCCGGGCCGTCAAGCCAGACCTGGTACTGGGTAGGTGTGGCCCCCATGACCGTGAAGAGGTTCGAGAGCGCCATCGATTGGTTGTAGGCGACACTCTGATCCTGCCCGGTTACCGTGTCGGGCGCGACCCCAGTCAATTGCGTATCGCTAACGGGCATCACAAAGATTTTCCAAGGACATGCGCGGGTACGAACAATGTTAAAAAGGGTATTACCAATATCTTAATGCGAGTTATTAAACAGGCGGTTGATGCTGGTGTTCTCCATTAAAATTAGAAGGGATTTTATGTAGGCGATGCGTCTGATTTCTCAGATTATAGTTAATTTTGAATGCCTTCGAATAGAGTTTACTAGTGTAAATTGACTCAGAATGAATGGTCGACGGTCATCTGCTTGATGCAAACGTGTCTCGTCGCTCATTATCATTGGCCCCCCAGCCTCCGGAAAAAAAGGTTTTGACGCGCCTTGGCGGCACGATTTTTAACCAGCAATAGCAGGATAGCGGGGGGGAACTTGATTGCACAGGGTTCTCTGAAAGTCGGCGCATTGCGTCTCTAAGGCCGGAAAATCATTGGTAGTTTGTTCGTTTGACTCTGTTCGGAACCGCCGGTGCCATCCCTCTCTCCCGCGAGAATCGGCCGATAATGGAAACCTAGCCTGCGAGACGCTGGCGGCTGTCCGTAGTGGCGGGCTGTGCAGGGGCGGAGCGCCTTAAGAACATGAGTCTCCGTCAGCGCGTAGGTCAAACGACACTGTTGGAGTGCAGCGCCGGGTGCCGCGCCGCATCACTGCCGCAACAGGGCGGACGCCCGAAAAAGCCCGCGAATGTGCCGCGGAAGTTCTTGAAGCCGTCTCTTGACGGTCGAGGCATGCGCCATCCACGCATAGGCACCAGACATTTTCAGGTAGAATTCGAGCGGCCCGTCGTCGGGCTTAACTAAAACGCGTCCGCGAACAAATTCACCGGAAGCTGGGTCAACAACTCTGGGGATGTTTGTGTAAACCCGCTCATATCCCGCAACACGACACAGTCCGACGATCTCGTCGTTATATTCTCCATATGGGAAAGCAAAAATTCGGACGTCGACCCCAAACATTTCAGACATTTGATCACGACACCCGGTTATTTCTCCGCACGCCTGCTCCCGCGGAACGCGCGTGAGGTGAGGGTGGGTGAGGCTGTGCGCGCCGCAATGCACTAGATCAGAAATCTGACGACATAGAACGTCGGCGGAGGCAATCGCCTCCGAACCCGCTTCGGAGCCGGGTTCGATCTCCCACGTGGGCATGCATCCCATCTTGCCGACCGGTATGAAAATCGTTGTCGGCATACGGCGCGCGCGCAGAGCTGGTATAGCATTATCGAGGACGCTCTCGAACGCATCGTCGAATGTGATCGCGACGCTGCGTCCGCCAGGGGCGGCCGCCTCATGATAGTCGGCGGGCACGACCTTGACGTGCGTAGCGATAATGTCGAGTTGGCGTGCGAAGTTGGCGCGTAAGTTCGCTGGTAGGCCGTGATAGTAAAGGATCACCAGCCTGTGGGAGGCCGGTCGGCCGATTGCCCAGCGAATCAGGCAGTTAGCCTCAGTCATTAAATAGAACACCAAGCTAATGGCGATTTTGGCCCTTCGCTTGACCGCGCTGCCTAGCAGGACCCAGTGGCTTATGCCGGTTTGGGCTTTGGGAGTTTTTCGCAAACCGGGTGTCAGCCCATCAAAATCAAAAAGTCGGTCGGGTCTCCCTGTTTCACCCAAAAGGCCGGCCTTGAGCCCGCGGAGAGCAACCCACATGTTGGCAAAGGCACCTACCATCCCGTATTGCAGCGACCGAGCGACCAGTATCAGCGCGGTCCAGACCATCCAGGAGGGGTAGCATTGGCGAACGAAGTTTACACGGTTTCGAAAGTCTAAATAAACTGAAAGCGCGGAAGCTTTGGAGCGATCGGTAGATGCACCGATGGTGGTGCTACTTTTATGCAGCACTATAGATTTGTGGGCGTACCCTACGCCGCAAGAACGCTTTGCACGATGACCCCATTCGAGGTCTTCAAAATACAAAAAGTATTTCTCTTCCATTAATCCGATATATTCGAGGCATCGACGGGTCACGTAAATCGATACCCCGGACGGCGCCATGAGATGAGCCTCGAGTTGCTCAGGATCGGGCTCGACTGTAGCGAGTTCGCCGCGACCGATGGCCTTTGTTGTTGCTACTCCGCGGCGCCACCGTAAACCGCGAGTTGAGACGCGTCCCGGCCGCTCCGGATGGACAACTCGGCTACCCACCATCCCCTTTCGTCGCGCCGCCGCGGCGGTGACCAGCTCGGCAAGAGCGTGCGGTTCCGGTTGGGTATCGGGATTGAGTACCCAGGCCCCAGGCCAGGCCGGGAGTGCCCGAAGGACCCGGAGCCATGCGTTGATGGCCCCCCCATAGCCGAAGTTCTCCAGGGCTTCAGCCACAACGACCCGCGTATCCCTGTCCCGCAATCGCAGGTTCTGCACTCGGGAAAATCGTGGCATCGGCAGATGAACATAGGTCGGTTCCTGATCCCGTTCGCAAGAACCGCCTTCCGCGCAGAGCGAAGAAACCAAAGTGTCGAAGGCCGCGCTCCCTCCGTTTTCACAAACGAAGACGTCAAAGGCTGGATCGGCTACCTGAGTGAGCGCCAACAAGCATTCCGCAACATCCTTCGGGTTGCGATAACTGACGATGATGACCGGGATAGGGTACTGGTTGATCATAGCGCGCGTAGCCGGGCTGGTGGCTAACTATACCTTGTAGATGCGAAGCGGGCCCTGGTCCGAGCTAGAGCCTTCTCCGGGTGGGTTTTTGATCAATGCCTTGCCCCGATCTCGAGCGAATCGGCCGGTGGTCTGTGCATCAACCCGTCCGCCACCTCGTATAGCATCGATTTGAGGTTTTTTTAGGACATCGAGGAAATCGTACGACGCTTGGCGCTTGAGAGATTTAGCGCTCGCTATCACAATTTTCTGTTAACAGGATGGACGGGCTTAGTTCGTATGCACTCCCAGCTGAGAGACAGAATCCTGCGCTATTGTACAGTTACCTCGGAAAGAGGCAAATCTGGTAACGAGACGCCTCAAGGCGCGGTTCCGTCATAAGCAGTATTGCTCTCTCACGAGGCTCGCTCAGGCCGAGTACGGAGTCGGCTTGAGTGTGATCTTTCGCGCCCTAAACTTTGTGTCGGCAACGAGATTGGCAATCCTTGATATAAGGTGCGGTTTTGCGAACAGGAGGCTTGCGTGAGGGTTAGGGAGATCGGGGAGGCTGATCTTTCTGCCATCATTGCACTATTCGCCGAAGGCTTTCCGCGGCGTCCGCGGACGTATTGGCAGCGCGGTTTGGAAAATATGGGTCGGCTACCTGTAATTCCAGGCCACGCCCGGTATGGATATTTGCTCGAGTCGGATGAGAAGGTGCAAGGAGCGCTTCTGGCTTTGAGCACTGAGGACGATAAGGTCGGCCAACGCATCAATGTGTCATCTTGGTGCGTCGAGCCGGCTTACCGCACGGTTGCTGCACTTCTGCACATGAGGGTAATGAAGCAGAAAGCTGCATCGTTCCTCAATCTCTCGCCGGCGGAAGCCACCGTGCCGATACTGAAGGTTTTCGGCTTCAAGCCCTACACGGCTGGCGTCTGTCTCCTTGACGCGCGGGCCGCACTTCACCCAGATCGGGGATGGCGCCTCGCTCCGTATTGTCCCTCGAGAGATTGCGATCTCCCTGAGACGTTAGCAAAAATCGCCGAGCGCCATCACCGTTATGGTTGCACGGTGCTGATCCTCCAACGCGGATCCGACCCCGCGGAGTTGCTTGTCTACCGCGTCAAGAGGATCAAAGGAATCTTACCATGTGCTCAAATGATTTATGGTGCTCCCAACCTCGTCTTAACGGCAGCTGGGCCGTTGATGCGCCACCTGATCAGAAGGTCAATACCTTTGGCACTTGTTGATGTAGTTGAACATTGCGATCTATTTGGCGCGCGCACCTATATGGGGCGTAACCTCCGCTATTTCATTGGAGCTGCGCCAAATGTCGGGGACATGTTGGATAGCGAACTCGCACTCTTCGACTACTGATCAGGCGTTGTACGGTTCTTTTGATCATCTCCGATGACCGATCAACAAGAGGATGTCACCTGGGCGATAGTAGGGTTCTTGCAGTGCGCAGAGGGCGACGGTGAGTTAAATAGGGCGGGCGAGGCGTACATTTTAAATCAAAGCAACATCCCTCGGTCGCCCGACGCGTAGGCAAACGATTGGAGTTCCTGGTGGGATGAGCATTTGCATCCGTCGCGCAACGCTCGACGATCAAGAAGCGATCCAACGCTTCATCCATCAGGCCTTCCAAGAATTCGCACCATTCAAGGCCGAAGATCGCTGGTGCTGGCAATTCGTCGATAATCCGTTCTCTCCCCGGGTAGGACCTAACGTGCCCGTCTGGCTCGCGTGCGAGGGGGCAAATGTGGTGGGACAGATCGCAGTTCAGGGAACAGAAGTGCAGGTGGATGGCAACCTTCATCCTGCCGGTTGGATCGTCGATGTTATGGTTCTACCCGCCTGTCGCGGGATCGGATTGGGGCACCGGCTGCTGGAAGCTGCCGCTCGAGATGTTCCTCTTCTCCTCACCTTGACGATGGCCCCCGCAACCCGCCGCATGAACACGCGGGCAGGGGCGGTTACGTTGGGGCCGACACGCCAATGGTCCCGGTGGACCCGGTTGCTGCCGGACGACGTAAGACGCTATCTGGTGCAGCGCACGACCCATCGAAAGTTCTTTGGAGCAGTCGTACGTTCGACATGCGCTGGCTTTAGTGTTCATCATATGTTTGCCGGTGTGATCAACTCCATGCTTTGGCTGCGGCGAGCTATTCCTCAGCGCTCATCACTGGAGCTCACGATCTACGAAGTGGCGCGCTTTGGAGAAGAGGTTGATGCGCTCTGGGCCAAAGTTGCCGCCGACTATCCAGCCATCTGTCCGCGTCACAGCCGATTTCTTAACTGGCGGTTCACGGATTGTCCGCAGCTGAAATACAAAATCTTTTTTGTCAGCCGCGGCAATTCGGTGGTCGGATATTTGGTGTTACGTCGCACGGGCGAGCAGGAATTACGCCTTGGCATCATCGCCGACGTCTTTGCGGCTCGTGCCGACATCGAGGTTTTTCGTACCCTTATCATCCATGCAATTGCGTACTTCGGTGATGACGTCGCGTCGGTTGAGTGCGCGACGTCAATACCGGAAATCACATCTGTAGTGCAAAAGCTGGGGTTCTGCTGCTCGCGCACGCTCGCTCCGACGGCGATCATCGATGATGAAATGTTGCGCGGCAGGGTCGAACAACTGAAACGCAATTGGTATTTCACTATGGCTGATCATGACTGGGATCAAATCCAGATCGCGTGAGGGTTGGGCGCTTCGGGCGCTTAGGCGCTCTTCGTCCCGCTGCGCTGGTCTGACAATAACGGCGAGCATTGTGGCCGCGCGACGGTCTTCAGCGCCCGGCGTCCAAACGGTGCGCCGCGCTGGCGCTGCAAAGCCTGCCGCAAGGATTTCTCAGTTACGTCCGGGACGCTGTTCGCTTACCAAATGCCGCTCCGGTCGTATTTGATGGCGATCGCGATCTTCGCGAGCGAGGTCAAGGGCAAGTCCATGCTGGCGATGTCCCGCGATCTCGGTGTCCAGTAAAAACCGCTTTTGTTGTGGCTCACAAGACGCGGGAGGCGATGGCCGCCGAGTTGCGCCAGGTCGGCATCGGCGGCGAGGGTAAAAAGGCAGAGGTAGATGGTGCGTATTTTGGTGGTTACGTGAAGCCCGCCAACCGCCGCGAGGAATACAAAGACCGCCGCCTGCGCCGCAATCAGAACGGCAAGCGCAAGGTCGTTGTGGTGATCCGCGAGCGCGGCGGCAAGGCGCTCCCCGGTGTGTTCCGCAACGAGGCCGACGCGCTGACGTTCACCCGCTAGCGGGTCGCGCCGCAGACGACGCTTTATGCCGATGGGGCCGGTTCCTGGATCGCTCGACCGGGCCAATTCACCCTGCGCGGATCAACCACGAGGAAGCCTACAGCCTCCCGATGAGGCGCAAACGCATAGGAACAACGCCGAAGGGTTCTTAGCCGGATGCGCCGGGCGAGATCGGGCATCATTGCCAAGTTGCAGGCCCGTACTTACCCCGCTTCGCCCAAGAGGCAGTGTGGTACGAGGATCGTAAGCGCGAAGCATATGGCGCGCGGGTCGACCGAATTGTTGCGCTCGTGATGGCGACAGGCCGAGCGTTGATTCTGCGGGTACCGGCAGAGGATTAGGATGGCTTGAAATCGGCGGAGGGGGGAGGGATTCGAACCCCCGAGAGGTCTTAAGACCCCTAGCGAGTTCTAGAGCATCGCTGGATTGGGTAGAATCGCAAAAAGGGCTTCATCCACAACCAAGGGTGTGATTCGATCTCCCGATCGCCAGATGTGGGGGGTGCGATGGCTTGGCAGCGGGGACGGAGCTATTCGGAGGATCTGAGAGCGCGCGTTCTGGCGGCTATCGACAGTGGAATCGCGGCGCGGGCGGCAGCATCTGTTTTTCGGGTCAGTGTGTCGTACATCTACAAGGCGCTGATCCGGCGGCGGCGCACCGGCGAGGTGAGCGCCAGCACGCGTCGCGGCCACCGGCCGCGCAAATTGACGCCGGCGCAGGAGAGCGCGCTGGCGGCCCACATCACGGCCCATGCGGACATCACCCTGGCGGCTTTGCGATCCTGGCTTCTGGCCAAGCACGGGGTGCAGCTGAGCAACGGAGCGATGTGGTCGGCAGTCGACCGGCTTGGATTGTCGTTTAAAAAAAGACACTGCGCGCCGCCGAGCAAGACCGTCCGGATGTTGCCACCCGGCGCCGGATCTGGCGGGCGGCGCAGCCTTTCATCGACGCCGACAAGCTCGTTTTCATCGACGAGACCGGCGCCAGCACCAAGATGACCCGGCTCTATGGTCGCGCACTGCGGGGCCGGCGCCTGTTGGCCAACGCGCCGTTCGGTCACTGGAAGACCACAACCTTCGTCGCCGCGCTGCGGCGCGATAGCTTGACCGCGCCGATGGTGCTCGACGGCCCAATGACCGGCGAGGCCTTCCTCGCCTATGTCGAGCAGGTGCTGATTCCGACCCTCAAACCAGACGACATTGTCGTGATGGACAACCTGCCGGCCCATAAGATCGCCCCAGTCCGCGCTGCGATCGCTACCGCTGGCGCCCAGCTCTTCCTACTGCCGCCCTACTCGCCCGACATGAACCCGATCGAGATGGCCTTCGCCAAACTCAAGACGCTGCTGCGCCAGGCCCCAGAACGAACCCGCGATGGTCTCTGGCGCCGCATCGGCGCGTTGCTCGACCAGTTCACCCCAGATGAATGCGCCAACTATCTCCGAGCCGCAGGCTACGCAGACTCAATCTGAAAATGCTCTAGAAACTCGCCGCCTTAACCCACTCAGCCACCCCTCCGACTGCTTGCCCTTACGATGTATAAGTTTCGTTTAGATTAAATTCGGGTACCTGCAGCGCGAGTTTCCAGCGCACACCGCAGCCGCTCTATCTCGCGCAAATGTATCTCGATATCGCCGACGATCCCCGCCGCTTGTTGCGGAGCGCGTTGACCATGTTCGGGTGTTCCACGGCAGTGGGAGCTTGGCGACGCTCAAAGCCATCGCCATACCGCCCAGGCGGCGAGGACCGCTGCGACAAGACCGAAGGGAAAAAAGACTACCTGCTGCCCTCAAGTCATGGGGTGACATTAAGCTAAGTTGCCGCCTGCGCGATTGCTGATTTGGTGGCGTCCGCTTCATTAATACCGCTGATCCCCAGAATGGAGCACGTTATGTAAGCATATCACCTTTTGGCCTGGTGGCATTCTCTTGAAGTATTTACAACATGCATTACAATCTCTCCTACGAAGATACAGGGTACCTTTCCCGGCCCCACTTGGGGTGAAAGGGGCTCATGTCGAGGTTGTCAGAGGAGCTTTGAGCCGAGTCCGTGCACGTTAGCGTACAATCCCGAGCAAGGATCGGGATTGCGCTGCAAGGGGACAGCCATGCGCAGCTTGTTGTTCCACGCTATTTCCTCCGAAAATAAACGCGATTGGGAAAATTTTCTTCGAGAGAGCTCGGTGATGTGGCTTCCGAAGGGGGGCGAGCAGCTCGCATCGAATGTCTGGTTGTTCCCGATTGAGAGAGACGAGCAGTTCGATCTGGAGTTCGAACGGATCTGTCGCCGGAACGCGATCTCCTATCGCTGTCTCCTAATCAACCATAGCGCCGAATGGCAGTATTCTCCGTGAGGCAGCGGAACGGCGAATAGGGAGTCGCCGAGGCCGCAAGAACCTCGGTGAAAGACGGTCTGCGGCTAGCCCTCGGTTGGGCGCGGTGCGTGGCGGGGGTCGCCGTTCAATATCGTCGCAGGTCATAGGCATATGCCGCGATGCCGTTCAGGGCTGCCCACCGCGCCAACTCAAAGCTCAGGGTTCGGTAAAATTCGCCTAGTATGCATTTTTGGTATTAAATATTGTTATGGCAGTTAAGATGAGAATTTTTATATCCAACCAGAAGGACCAATTATCTATATAGTAAAGATCATATGAAACGCGTTGTTGTAACGCGTCACGAGAGTGAATTGCGCCACGAAGACCGTGGATTTGAGCCCATCCCGTTATGCCTGGTTTAATACGATGCCGAAAGCAATATTCAGATACTAAGTCTTCGTTGAGTTTATCTTCGACACGCATTTCGATCGCTAATGGCCGCGGTCCAACCAACGACATATCCCCTCGCAGGACATTGAGCAGCTGTGGCAGTTCATCAAGGCTCAAGCTCCGTAGCCAGCGCCCAACTCGCGTTGTGCGTATGTCATTAATTTGGGTCTGACGGAAGCAGCCATGGTCGGAAAGCTCCGCGTACATAGTACGAAACTTGAGGACTGTTATAGTTCGATGGCCCACGCCATATCGCGGCTGGCGGAAGAGGATCGGTCCCGGTGAATCCAGGGCAATCGCTAGACAAATAACCAAAATAACTGGGAGAAATAGGGCAATCAAGCCAGCCGCGACGATACGGTCAAATATAGTTTTTGCCAGCTGTTCACCGATCTTCAGAGGGCGAGCATAGACGTCAAATAGGGGCAACGAACAGATTCGCGGGTCACTCTGTTCGGCCACGGCAAATGCTATGAGATCCGGCGCCAACGTGATGTCTGCCGGGAGACGTCTAAGCTTTTTTAGGATGTACAAGAGGCGTTGTTCTGCGGCATGGGGTAATGCGACCAAAACCCGGTCGATGTGTATTTGTTGAGATATGAGCAGCAAATCGTCAATTGTACCCCGCACAAGATGCCCCAGGGGTAGCTGCGCAGCACGGTCCTGTGTCCGATCATCAAAAACGCCCACGACTTCGACTGAAGTCGAGTGAGCAAATTCGAGCCATCTAATCAAGCGATGCGCGTTTTTTCCAGCTCCCACAATTGCCACCGCCTGAGCAAAAACGCCCTGAAAACGCCAACGGCGAACCAGATACCAAGTACAGGCATGCATGATCGCCATGGTTATAACGGCAATCAGCGTCCACAGCCGTAGAACCTCACTCAATACCGCATGAGGCAATATCTGATTTTGATTCATGCTGATAAATGAAAATAAAAAATATGCAACGCTAAGTGGCATTATCATCAATAAATTTCGGAATATCAGGTAAGTTCCCAGAGAATTCTGCAAAAATTTCTCCGGAGAACTTTTGGGGCCATGACCTATAATCAACGAAAAACAAACAGACGCCACGCCAATCATCATGATTATTAAACCACCGAATCTACTGAGATTTCCAATTATGCTCAAGGCGGCAAGCCCCGAGAGCGCGATGATTCCGCTCTCCAATAAGTTAACGATTGGAGGAACTATTGCAGGATTGACCCTCCTATTGCGGGCAGGCGGTAACCCACTCCGGGCCGAAATCGTCTGGCTTACCGGGCTCTCGGCTGCGCTCTCAAACATTTTTAGGGGATCCTGGAACACCAACCGCGTCTTAGGGGAAGGAAGGGAACTCAACGCTCCACTAACGTATTGTGGGAGGCCATGTAACAGAATGTGACAATCTGCCCCAATTTTTAATAAAAATTTTTATTGCTGACAACAACAATTCGTGAAGCGTGCATCTTCGCTCAATTTCGCAGACCTGTTACAAGTTGAAACGAATATGTTGAGGTCGACCTTTTGCGGCCGCATGTCGGTATTGTTGCCGAGGCGAGACAGTGTTTGAGGGCTATCGACGTACGTAAGGTGGTGACATGGTGCTGGATGTCATCGGGCCTCTATGTCGGTCCGCCGGAGTATCCGCGATTTCATTGCTCGATGAAAAGCCGTCTGCTCGCTGGGGTCAATTCACCGGAACGGGGCGTTCGAGGCGCGCCGACAGCGCCAAACAGCGAAAGTGGCATTAACGGTCCCTATTCGTTCGGGCTACAAAGCCGGTCGGCGCGGCGAATTTTCAACGGCGAACGACAATTGTCCGGCAGCTTGCGCCGCCGCCGCTCTCGTCGCGACTGCGTGACGCGCCTTGCGATTTGGAGGGTTGGGTCAAAAATGCGCTCAGCTGTCTTGATGCCTGTCAGTGCTGGCATTCCCCGGGGTATTGTGGGCGGCGCTGACAGTCGGGGTGAAATCACCGTAGGGCCATCGGCTCCAACGTCTGGTCAAAGTCCGATTTCCATGACAGCCTTATGAAGAGCCTGTCCTTTGCGGTCTAAACGAATGTCGACCCAGGCACCGATGATCGGCTCATCTTCAAATCAGGCGCTTCCTCGACGGGACATTTTTATCTGGATCTCGACAATTCTTTTTTTGAATTTTTTACTTGATATATTTACAAAATATCCAGAATTATCGGTAACCGCAGTACTCACTGATCTTGCTGCTATCGGCATATTTCAATATATTGCCTGGTACGCTATCTTCTATCTTCTCCTTTGCAGCGATGCAGCACTCTTGTCTGGGCGACGAGATTTTGTGATCGGCGTGATGTTTTGTGCTGCCATGTTAGTGCCGACGAGCCGGATCATTTGGGTCGTCGCAACCGGTGTGGCGATTTATTGGTACATTTTTGACCTGAACGATTTAAAGCTGCGGGCGGCGGCAATTATACTTGGTGCGCTTTCAGTACAGGAGCTCTGGGGGCACGTTTTCTTTAATGCGATCGCGTATCCGCTACTCTGCGCTGAAACGGCCGTTGTCGGATCCTTTTTGGAGATTATTAAAGCTGGAACCGTGTGGCAGGACAACGTCATCACGGGACCAACTGGCTACGGTATCGTGATCTTCGGTGACTGCTCAGCATTTCACAATCTGTCACTGGCCATGCTTTGTTGGATAACGATAAGTAAATTACGGCATCAGACGTGGCGAAAGAAAGACTTTGGAGTTGCAAGTGTGATCGGCTTAACGATGATAATTTTGAACATCATGCGGCTTTGCTTGATGGCGTGGAGTTTGGATTTATATCGATATTGGCACGATGGTGCTGGTTCAAATATTTTTGCGATTGGCGCGTCTCTTCTGGTTCTTTTAGCCAGCCTATACGGGTCCAAGTCAATTGAGGAGCGGGCGTGAGGGTTTGGCTAATCCACGCGGTCTTTGGAACGATCCTTGTGTGCTCCCTCACAGTGAGGGTGATAATTCCCGATGCGCTTGTCGAACGCGGTAGTGTCGAACCAGCGGTTCTGAAAGTGGCCCATTCGAATGGCTGGGCATTTCGTGAACACGAGACCATTGCCGACACAGGTCGTCAGGCTCTGATCTTTGAGACGCCCAGGTGTTCAGAGCCGTTGCGCGTCATATTGCACTCACTGACTTTCGAGGAGGAGCCGGCCACGGACGTGGGATCGGGACAGAACTACGTCCAACGCTATGTCTATATCGATCACACCTGGAACGAACCTCATCGATTGGCAGTCTGGGCTCAGCGGATTAAATATGCGGTGCTCGCGGCGTTTGGTGCGACAGAGTACATCCCGGGCTGGCACTTGCTCGAGATCGACATGCCTCCAAATTGTCCAGCCGCTGGTGCCATTGATTGGCGAATGGTTTGGAGTCGCGACTATCTTGGGCCGGCGAGCGCGGGGTCAAAATATTAGGCCCCGGCGGAGGTCAGCGGGAGATGCTTGTGCCGGTAGCGCACGTCTGGTGCTGCCGCTTGGACGGCGGGGATGAATTTCCTGAAATAATCTGAGCGGCCTACTTTTTTCTCCTGAGCAATTTGGCGCCAAGCAAGGCGCCAACAACGGCTAACCCACCGGGTAGTCCCATGCCAATCAGTGGGGCTGGCGCACCCACATGATATCCTTGAGGCGGCTGGCAACCGATGAACAAACCGCAGGCAGAGGCGAAGGCGGGTGCGCTGCCCAAGACCATCCAAACGGCTAATACAAATGCCTTCGCCATCGAACCCTACCCCGTGCCACCTTTTCGTCGTGTAGCATAGCCGGTCCTTGCTACCCGGCAATCCTCACAACGGCTAAGTGAAATGCGCAAACGGGTTTGTGTGGGTTCTCCACCCCTCAGATCTCAGAAATGCGACTGCGCTGGCCTCGGCTAGGCGCGGACGAGCGCAAGGCCCCCTTCATGGCCGTTCCGGGTCGAAGCGGCCTGGGAGGTGTCTGCTGTTCTAGCGAAGGGCTCGCAGTGTACTGAGGGCCAACCTCAGCGCTTTCGATGTAGTCGAGGTTCCTGATCGTCTCGTGGTGGAGCGCGGGAAATCGAAGACCATTCGGGCTAACGCGAGACCCTTGGCCCCAGGTCAGTTAGCTCTTGGCCACGATCCCGAAACGGCCGGCTGATGGGGTTATTTACCGATACCCAGCAAGCCGCAGCAGCTCCCTACCCATTAAAATGAAAAGGACCCAAAGCACCACGGAACTTGCTAAAGTAAGAAGAAGTGCACCGCCGGGCGTCAGCCGCCCTTCACCACGGCTCGACCAGTGCGCCCGAGACTGCCCCTCGTCGGCATTGAGAGCCATCGACGTCCCCCATGCGAACTAATGTCGCACTTGTAGTTTATCGATTATGAATGGTTAACAAAATTGTAATTCAAGCGGAATTTTTGAATTCTAGGTCATCCACAGAAGTATCCTCATCTTAAGCAATTGAGATAATTATCCGAATTTCCTTTATCCACCGACTGTAATATTTTAGGTCAGTCGTCAGGCGACCCGGCACGGCGTTTGGCTGCCTATAGATCGAGTGCAATCCGATTCGTGGTGCACCGACCCGATCAAATTCTAGAATTTTTTAGATGAATGTGATGCGCGTCACATTGCGTTCCACGTCGGCGAGCTAAATTGACACCCGAGACCTCTGGTTAGGAATCGGCCACCATGATCGAAGAAAGTTGGAGACGGTGGGTCGTGCCGCTAGGAGATTTCGTGATCGCTGGCGTGCTTTTCATCCTCACGTTACCTCTGATGGGGATCATCGCGCTCGCGATCAAATTGGATAGTCCTGGTCCTCTATTCTACCATCAGGAATACATCGGTCTGAGCGGATTCCGATATTACGCACTCAAGTTCCGCACGGTGGCGCACGATAATGAACGGGGTGGTGGGCTTCGAGGTGCGCAGCGGGAAGTGCGCTTGACCCGAGTGGGGCGGTTTCTCTGGCGCACTCGCTTGGAAAAACTGCCGCAGCTCATAAACGTTCTCAACGGTCAGATGAGCTGTGTCGGAACCAGTCCACAGCGTCCCTACTTCCTCTCCTAACGCCGGGGGCAGTATTGCGTGCAACCCGCCGCCAAAGACAATTGGGGGCAGCGGAACTTGTTCATAATCGAATGGATGTACGGGGGTGGCTGCTCTCAGGGGGAAGGGCAGAAGGGCGGCGGTCGATAGTGGCTACGGGATTGGTTATATTGCGCATGCGCCTCAACCAGCCAGAAAAGCGTGGGATCGTTCGTCATCGTTACGGAAGCAGCGCGCCGACGCAGGTCGCAGGCAGACATTATGGCGGTGATTTGTGCGGTGCGTCGTAAACACGCCCGGCGATCTCGTTGGGACAGAGCGGACAGAAATCCGGCCCCTTAGATGGCGCGGATGGCTAGGACTTGATCCTTTACGCCCGCGAGATCGAGTGTCATCGCCACCACTTGGTAGGGGCGGCCATACCTGCTTCGCTTTGCACGGGACGCTGCCTGGCGCGGAGGGCCTAAAAGGGAGAGGCTAACGCCGGGGCGGTCGGCTGGATCGTGGCCTATGCCGATGGCGAACAAACGTATGATTTCTAGGATACTGGCGGCGTAACGGTCCTACTTCTTCTTTCGCCGAAGGAACCGGGAACCGAGCAGAACACCACCAACGGCTACGGCACCCTGGAACCCGACGCCAACC
>Ga0206963_10029_pt1 | contig 54893 bp, 45 predicted proteins | sample Alteio_BWOrgHeat_28_FD_152958 | JGI IMG/M metagenome (GOLD analysis project Ga0206963, IMG submission 152958) | Enriched cells from forest soil in Barre Woods Harvard Forest LTER site, Petersham, Massachusetts, United States -... | ecosystem: Environmental > Terrestrial > Soil > Temperate forest >... | reverse complement strand
CAGAAGTAAAAGTGCAGCGCAAGCCGCAGAATGGCAAAAAGGCAACGCCAAATCCACAACAACAAAAGGCTACGAAAACAACTGATCTTATTCCGCTTAATAAATATTTGTCGCACAGTGGCGTTTCATCACGGCGTGATGCTGCAGAATTAATCCGTGTAGGAAAAGTTACGGTTAATGATGTTGCAGTTACCGAACCGGGAACCAAAGTTTCTCCTGATGATTTGGTAAAAGTTGCCGGCAAAAAAATTACCATTTCTCGCAACTACGTTTATATTTTATTAAACAAACCGAAAGATTATATTACTACAACTGACGATCCGCAGGGAAGAAGGACAGTGCTTGATTTAATAAAAAATGCAACGCAGGAAAGAGTTTATCCCGTTGGAAGATTGGACAGAAATACTTCCGGCGTTTTATTATTAACGAACGATGGCGAGCTCGCGCAAAAGCTTTCTCATCCAAAACATGAGATCAAAAAAATCTATCATGTTGTATTGGATAAATCATTAACGAAAGCAGATTTTGATAAGATTATTGAAGGCGTTGTATTAGAAGATGGCCCTGCGCTTGTAGATGCTTTGGCTTATGAAGATGCAAAAGATAAAACGCAAATTGGTATAGAAATTCATGGTGGCCGCAACCGGATTGTGCGCCGCATTTTTGAAAGCTTGGGTTACGATGTAAAAGCGCTCGACCGCGTAATGTATGCAGGATTAACAAAGAAAAATGTGCAACGCAGCAAATGGCGTTTGCTGAATGAAAAAGAAATCCGCATTTTAAAATATCTCAATTCTTCTATTAAATAATTTTTACGTGCCATCACATTCTCCGGAAATCATTTTTGAAAATAACGATTTTGTTGCCATTAATAAACCTGCGGGATTATTGAGTATTCCTGATCGCGAAGGGAAAGAAGTTTCTTTAAAAAATATTTTGAAAGAAAAATATGGATCAATATTTACGGTTCACCGGCTTGATCGTGATACAAGTGGAGTAATAGTTTTTGCAAAAAATGAAGGGGCACATAAATTTTTATCAAAAGCTTTTGAAGAAAGAAGTGTAGAGAAATTTTATCTCGGAATTGTTAGCGGAACATTAATGGAAAAGAAAGGAAGTATTGATGCGCCGATTATGGAACATCCCGCGAAATACAGTGTGATGGTGATTAATAGAAAAGGAAAACAATCATTAACAGATTACGAAGTGCTGGAAGATTTCAATTTATATTCTTTACTGCAATTTCAAATTCATACAGGAAGAACGCATCAAATCAGGATCCATATGCAACACATCGGGCATCCTGTTGTGTGCGATGAAACTTATGGCGATGGCAAACCGGTATTAATATCTTCTTTTAAAAAGAAATATAAATTATCAAAATCAGAAGATGAAGAGAAACCGATATTAAACAGGCTGGGACTGCATTCGCAGCGTTTGCATTTTATAGATGAAGCAGGAAATGATCACAACCTCGAAGCGCCATTACCAAAAGATATGCGCGCATTGTTGCAGCAACTGAGAAAGTGGAAAGGGTAGTTTAATTGATAATTGATAATTAATAATTATTAATAAAACATGCTTGCTTGAATTGCGTTTTTTGCTAAAAGCTAAAAGCTAAAAGCTAAAAGCCATTTCTTTGCTGATTAATAAACCAATGTACAAGAGTGCGACGCCAATGAAGTTGAATAGAAATTCTGCGGCTGGCTACAAAAAAATATAATGTAGATTTGAAAATAAAATTATTAATATGAAATTGTTTGTGCGTTCGTTAATCATACTTGGCGTTTTTACAATGGTTACATCAATGGTTCCGCAAAAAATTACGCGCGTTGTTTTCTTTGGAGATTCTATTACGGAAGCTGGCGCAAAACCTGGCGGTTACATTACTAAAATTGGCGAAGCTTTGCAGGCAAAAGGCTTAACCAATTTGTATGATTTGGTTGGCGCAGGCATCGGTGGAAATAAAGTAACTGATTTGTATTTGCGGTTGAATGATGATGTGGTTTCAAAAAATCCTGATGTTGTTTTTATATGGATTGGTGTTAATGATGTTTGGCATAAAACATTAACCGGCACAGGAACGGACGCTGATAAATTTGAAAAATTTTATACTGCAATTATTTTAAGGTTGCAGGCAAAAAATTGTAAAGTGATATTGTGTACACCGGCTTCTATTGGTGAAAAAATTGATTTTACAAACCAGCAGGATGGCGACTTAAACAGGTATTCTCAAATCATCCGCGACCTGAGTAAAAATTTAAAATGCGGATTAATAGATTTCCGTGAAATTTTTCATGTATATAATTTAAAAAATAATCCGGGCAATAAACCATCGGGCTCTCTCACGGTTGATGGTGTTCATTTAAATCCTGAAGGCAATCAACTGGTTGCTGATAAGATGCTGGAAGTGATGTTGGCAAAGTAGGTATGAAGTATGAGGTATGAACTATGAAGTATTCATTGCTAATATTCAACATTCAATAATCAATGTTCAATAAGCAAGTGAATACATTTTCTATTCTTTGATTATTTTTTATTTCATTTATTTATTAATAAAAGAATTTTATAGACTAAGCGAACGCAAATTCTTTTCCTTGATTATTGAATATTGAATGTTGATTATTGATTGTTTAATTTACTTCTTTCAATAAGACATTTACTAAGCCGTTTTTAAAACTAACCGGCGGAAAAAGCTAACAATGTCTTTACAGATAATTATAATTTTTGCATTGAAAAGTAAGATGTGGATCATTAATACAATCCATGCGGAAAGAAATGCAATCGTTGCTGCAACGAGTAATGCGATGGGAAAAAATACCTGGTAATAATCGCTTAATAATATTTGATAGGCTTGGTTTTTTGGCGTCATTATTACTGTAATACTGTAACCCATTTTGCGGTACATCATCACCAATAAAAAATATGCTGCTAAAAATATTAAAGGGATTGGGTTCATTAAATGAATAAAAATAACTGCAAGCGCAACTACTTCAATTGTTATTAATAAAATTGCTTTTGGTTTAAAAGATTGCGGATCAACTTTGCTTGCGTAGGTGTTGAGGTTTACTTTCAAATCATTTTCACGATCATAAAACTGGTGCCATAATATTCCACGCAAACCATTTGCAAGCGACCAAACGCCAACGGCTGAAAACCAGAGCCAGTCAATGTTCTGGCCAATGTAAGCGCTCGTTGCGGAAACCATTAATAGGCTTGGAAAAAAAGTAGAACCGCATGCATCGGCAAACACACCGAGTATACCACGCTTTTTTAATCGTGCTGGTGGAAAAGAATATAAAGTAAATGAAAGCGACGATAAAACGTATAAAATAGCAGAAAGCAAATCTTTAAAAACAAATAAAATAAAATACAAAATTAATGCAATGCAAACCGCAGGAAACATCCAGCGCACGCGTGGCGAAATATTTGCCATGCGGTTTTTTTTGTTGCTCGCTAAATCTTCTTCAATGTCGGTGATGTCATTAATGATGCTTACATAAATCGCATCAACAACAATTGCTGCGAGTAAAAAAAGCAACCACCATGCAACTTTGTTAAGCGGTGTATTGGATAATAAAGTTGTTGCATAACCAATAGCGAGCAACGGTGGAATTTTATATCCCCACCATTCCTGCGATCGTATGACTGATAAAACTTTTTTCATTAATAATAGTTACCTGCTGAACTTTTGCATCAACTCTTTCATGTGCCAGTCCCAACCGGTTTTAATAATATTTGGAATGGTTGAAAAAGTAAATGATGGGCTTATGTCCATAGAACGCTTAAACAACCTTGCAGAATCAGTAATGTTGAAATCCCTTACCAGCCTGTGTTTGGCGAGTTCAACCAAACTCTCCATGTATTTTTTTTGAAGTATTTGCAATTCATTTTTTGTCAATTCATTCTCATAACGCGTGATGTATTTTTTAAAATCATCAATAAACAAAAGCATTAATACTTCGCTTCTTTTTCGGCCATCATAAATATTTAAGTTATCAATTTGTTTGTGCCATAATTTATTCATCGTAAATGCAGCTTTGCATTTATTAAAGAAAATCATATCAAGGTACAAGCACCAGTCATCACCAATTTTCATCTCTGTATTCCAACCAGAAAAAATAGATGACTTGCGGATTACAGCAGCAGATGATGGAGCAGGGCAGGTGCGTAAAAACAAATTTCTTAAATCTGCATTTGATAATTCAATCCAATGATCAGGTGTATCAACAACGTGTTGTTTTAAAAACGGATCGTTTGATAAGCAATCGCTCCACTGCCCGTTTGCTAATTCCTGGTGCCAGTTTGCAAAAACAAAATCAACATTTTTTTCTTCGAGCATCGTGACGCAGCGATCCAGAAATTCAGGTTCCCACATATCATCACTATCAAGCGAAGCAATGATATTTCCTTTTGCATGTTTCAATCCGTTGTTGCGCGCAAACGCTTGCCCAGCGTGCTCCTGCAATACATATTCAACCATTGGAAAGGTAGTAATATATTCATTCGTGTTGTCATCCGAGCCATCATCAACAACAATCAATTGTACGTTCGGATATGTTTGTTTCAGCACGCTATTAATAGCGCCTGCAATTTTTCCAATCCTGTTGTATGTAGGAATTATTACTGAAACTAGTGGCCTGTTATTCATGTATTAATTCATTAATATAGTTAGCGAATTCCTTTTCTGGTGATGTTGGTATACTTGCTGCAATTTTTAAAGAAGCTGTTTTGCCCATTGTTTCCCATTCGTCTTTTTTGTTCCATGCATTTTCCATGGCTTCGCCAAAAGATTCTTCATTGGCCTGGCCCATAAAACCTGTTATGCCTTCTTCAACTATCTCCGCATTGCCGCCGGCTTTGGTTACAATAACAGGGCGGCCCGCAGCCATTGCTTCAATCATTGATAGCGGCAAACCTTCACTTCTTGATGGTAAAATGAATGCATGGTAGTGCTGCCATAAATTTTCTATATCATTAACCTGCCCGGTAAATTCAACGTTTGAAATTTTTAATAAAGAAGCCATTTCGCGCAAGCCGGCTTCATCCGGCCCGGTTCCTACAAATGAAATGGTGATTGGCCTTTCTTTCCATTTTTTTTCTGAAAGAATACGCATTAAAATATCCTGCCCTTTATCTAATAAAAATAAACGGCCAATACATGCAAGCTTGTAACCATTATTTATTGATGGAAATGAAATGGCTTTGCCGGAAACTTTTACCGGATTAAAAATTACTTGTGCATTTGGTAAACGAATACCAAATTGTTCTTCCGTTAAACGATGATTGTGATGTGAAACGAAATAACATTTTTTTGCCTGCTGCAACGTTGTAATCATAAACGATCTGTTAGCAGGAGCAGGCCAGTAAAAATCAACCGCCTTTTGGCAAATGATCACATAAGGAATATTTAGCTGCGCACATTCGTAACCAAAATTTAACCCGTCAAAATTTATTCCTTGCGAAATGATTACGAGATCAGGAGTGCAAGTTTTTAAATGAACCGTTAATGGTTCATCATTATGTTGTGAGAAACCTGGCAAATTTAATTTTTGATAACCGCGTTGCAGAATGTCTTTGCTTTTATTGGTAACGCGCGTTGTTAATGAAACTTCCGGCAATAAATCAACCAGCTCAACGCCTTTTTCTGCAAGCGAAATATATTCGCGGTGGTTGCGGTTTATCTTTGGTTTATAAACTGTAACGTGAAAATTTTTTTTCAGTAAATGCGGAATACTTTTGCCCCATAACTCTTCACTGCCGCCCCAATCATCAAGACAGGAAGTGACAACAGCTATTTTTTTAGTGACAGAAGTATCTTTTGTTTTCATTTGTTTTCTAAGGGCGCATTTGGTGAATGGTCAACGGTGAATAATACCTGTTATTAATGTTATAACGAACAACATTCAATAATCAATATTCAATACTCAATAATCAACAATTAATTATCTGTGATCATTAATAAATTATTTATTAATGAATCAATAATATAAAACTTAAACTCATTTTAAACTTCCTCATTGAATATTGATTATTGAACATTACCAACATCAAGTTTAACTCATAACTCATAACCCATAACCCATAACCAAATTCACCATTCGCCATTGCCTATTCACCTCAATCACGCAACCGCTTCCGCATGTTTGTTTTTAAACAGCTTTGCATAGTCGCCATCCATATCAATCAATTGCTCATGCGTGCCACTTTGCTGAATTTTTCCGTTTGATAAAACGTAAATAAAATCGGCATGTTTTACAGCACTTAAACGATGTGTAATTATTAATGCCGCACGGTTGCCAATTCTTTCGCGGAAAGATTCAAACAATTCTTTTTCTGCCATTGCATCCAGCGCACTCGTTGCTTCATCCAATATTAAAAAACGGGCTGGACTGTAAAATGATCTCGCAATTGCAAGCTTTTGCCATTGGCCAATGCTAACTTCATGCCCGTCCTCAAACACGCGCCCCATCATCGTTTCATAACCATCAGGAAATTTATTAATAAAATCATGCGCGCCGCTATTCTTCGCCGCGTCAATCATTTCTTCTTCATTGTGCGCGCCATCTATGTTGCCAAATTTTATATTATCAGCAGCAGTTACATTGTATTTTCCAAAGTCCTGGAAAACGGTGCTTATCTGTTTCCTGTAATCTTCACTTCTAAACTTTTTTATATCAGTTCCGCCAATGGTAATATTTCCTGATGAAGGATCATACAACCTGCAAAGCAGTTTTATTAATGTCGTTTTTCCTGCGCCATTTAAACCAATTACCGCAACAATTTTACCTGATGGAATTTGTAAATTAATATCAGTAAGTGTTGGTTCATCGGCATGCGGATATGTAAAATTCAAATCATTTATTTCCAAATCCATTTTTGCATTTGCAGGAATTTGTAAAGGGTTTTCAGGTTCTTTTAAATTTCCTTTCAAATCGAACAATTCAAAAATACTGGTAACAAAAATATTGTTTTGATACAGTTTAGAAATGCCCGCGCTCAATGCCTGCATTGTATTAAATGATTGCGGAAATGCAACGAGAAACAACGTAATATTTCCAACGCTGCGATGCCCGTTAACCGTGCCCAGCGCGATATACGCGACACACGCAAAAAAACCAAGCGTTGCAAAAATGGTTGTTATAATTTCACGTTTTGTACTTTCTTTACTAAGGTTCATCCGTTCATTCAATAAATTAACGCGGATGCTTACATACAATTTTCGCAAATAATTTCCGAGGCCTAAACCACGAATTTCTTTCGCAGAAGTATCGCCAGTTAATAAGCCACTCAGGTAAGTTGATTTACGTTCGAGCGGCGTTTGTTTCATTCTCCACAAATGCATTTTGTCTGCAAAACTGATGCGCACAAAAAGTGTGGGCAACACAAACAAGGCAAGCAGCGGCAACAAAAACCAATCAATTGAAATAAGTACGGAACCGATGGCTATCAATGTCATTGCGTTTTTTAAAATTTCAACAAGATTAATAACGATGGCATTTGGTTTATCTGGCCCGGCGTCTTTTGCGCGTTTTAAAATATCGAAATAAGCAGGGCTTTCGTAAAAGCCAAGATCGAGTTCAACGGCGCGCGCGTGAATGTGATCATCAATATACTCACCAACTTTTGCGGCATGCAATTCTGTTATGTATGTGGAAATGCCTTTTACAATGGCATAAACTATCGCAGTAACAGCCGCAGCAATAACATATATTTTTATTAAATGGCCGCCATCCGGATGTGCGCTTTGTTGCGCAACCGCATCAACCAATAATTTTAAAAGATAAAGAGAAGCGAAGAACACTGCACTTTCAAGAACAATCATTACAAGCGCGAGCATCGTAAGGCCGGGCGCAACGTGCCATACAAGGCTTAAGGTCCGTTTAAGGTTTAAGTTAGTCCGTAGCTTTTGTATTTTTTTAGTTAGGGTATGCACGGTTTAAAAAAAATGATACTGGTTTAAATAATACAAAATGCCGGTAACTAAAAACTCGTTACCGGGTGCGATAATAAAAATAATAACCCGCATTTCAAATTGCAAACGCCTTTATTAATAAGCTGTTGTTTTGAAAAGCGAAATTTTATAGCAATAAAACCATTCTCTAAAACAAAATTATCCGCTGAATATTGTTTAGAAAACCCCGTTTTCTGTGTATTAAGAAAATAAAATGGTGGATTAATGAAATACTTGCGTGCAGTAAAAGAAAAATCGTTTAGCAAAACGAGTTATTAATGGCAACAAAACAACATTCACATCGGTTCGGCAGAATATTTTATAAATGAAAATTTTTATAAACATTCCTTCAGAAAGAAATCTTATTTTCTTTTTTTGCTATTAATAAATTGTTCTGCTCAAACAAAAGCAAAACTTTATTTAGTGTAAAAAAAATTATTAATACTAAGCCACCCGCGCTGAAGAGGGATTATATCCATACATATTTTTAAATGCGGATGAAAAGTGGGATAGGTTTTCGAAACCTACTTCCACGTATGTTTCGGATGGTTTTTGTTTGCGTTCGGTTATTAAAAAATGGGCTTCCTGCAATCGTTTATTTAATAACCATTTTTGCGGCGGCGTATTGTATATTTTTTTAAAATCCCTTTTAAATGTTGCAAGGCTTCTGCCCGTCAATTTTGCAAATTGTTTCAGCGGCACATTAAATTTATAATGTTCATTCATGTAAGCTTCCAAATCTATTTTATGCGGTTCATTAAAATCAAATAAAATATTTTTCAGGTTACTATCGTGCCGCAGCAGTAATGCAATCGCTTCATTTGTTTTTAAAATGGAAAGATTTTTTGTTAACTGTTTCGGGTTGTCAAAATAAGGAATGAGTGAATCAAAATATCCTTTAATAAATGTATCGTGCAAATTAATCATGGGCGCACCTTGGTAAATGCCAGTTGCTTTAATATCATTTTCAATACTGTACCGCTTAAGCGATTCCTGCGTAAGCCATATGTTGATCGCTTTGCAAGCTTCGCCATTTGGACCGGGCATTTTTAATGATTTTACCAACTGGTTGCGTTTTGCAAAACCCATGGAAGGCGCTTTTACACGCAGCGTTCCATGAGTTGTGTAAAATTCAATTTCACCAGATAATAAGCACGACAAAGAATGTTCTTGTACAAATTGTTCCTTGCCGCGTTTGAGCGCTTCGTTGCACGAATAAAGTATGTTGTAATGCAATTGATCCGTCTTCATAATCATATGTAAGTTACTTAACTTGGCTCATCATCATTTTATCAAATAGTTTATCGCTCAAAATTTTTTTTGCCATTAATATGGGCGTTGCCATAAAACCCGCGTGATACCTGGTTTTCGGGTTGGTTGTATTAATCGCTTTCAAAATTAAATTTGCTATTAATGATGGTTCGGGCAAACGCGGTTCAAATTTTTTGTTCATCGCAACCATTTTTTCTGCCGTGTTTTTATATGGCCCGTTGCTGCTGGATTTTGCAAGGTTATCCATTGCAATATCGCCCCACGATGTTTTTATTCCGCCCGGTTCAATCACAATCACATCAATGCCGAAAGGTTTTAATTCCATTCGCATATTATCGCTTAATGCTTCCACGGCAAATTTGCTTGCGTGGTACCATCCGCCAAGCGGGCTGGAAATTTTTCCACCAATAGAAGTGATGTTTATAATTTTTCCGGATTGTTGTTTGCGCATATGCGGAATGCACAATTGCGTAAGCCGCGCAAGGCCGATCACATTTACTTCCATCTGGTAACGCGCATCCTTCATGCTTACTTCTTCAATGGCACCGTATTGGCCGTAGCCTGCGTTATTAATAAGCACATCAATGCGGCCTTCATTATTAATAATCTCGCTGATGCCATTTATCATCGCGCCATCATCTGTTACATCCATCTTTAATAACTTTATGCCTGTCTTTGAAAGGTCATTCATTTTTTCAATTCTTCTTGCAGCGGCATAAACTGTATAACCATTTTGCGCAAGCGCGATGGCGGTTGCTTTGCCAATGCCAGATGATGCGCCTGATATTAATGCTACTTTTTTCATAATAATTTTTTATGTTTTTTTAAGTATGATTGTTTCACTTTGAGAACACAAAGGTCATTCATTAATACCAACAGTAATTTGTTTAGCGGCTCAAATTACTTTGTTGTGCGGCTCAGTTAGATTTTTATTAGTAATGTTTTAAAACTTATACTTACAACTATAAAAATTATCTTCATGCAGTTTTTCACTAATCATACAATCAACTGCATGCGCCGCATATTTTTCTTCTCTATTTTTTTAATTGCAATTATTAATAAAATAAACGCGCAGGATTTACCTGCAAAAGCAAATGATTTTATAAAACTGCTTGATAGCGCGCAACGCGCAAAAGCATTGTATCCTTTTGAATCAGAAGAACGCCATCGCTTCATGTATATTCCGCTGGATGACAGAAAAGGAATTTCTGTAAATGAATTGAATGACGCGCAACGAAAAGCATTAATGGATTTATTGCATAGTTGCCTGAGTGATGAAGCCGTGAAGAAAGTACACGACATTATGCAGCTTGATATTGTTTTAAAAAAATTAGAAAACCGCAAACCTGAAGATCATTTTCGTGATCCGGGAAAATATTTTGTAACCATTTTTGGGATTCCTTCGGATAAAACTATTTGGGGATGGCGCTTTGAAGGGCACCATGTTGCATTTCATTTTTCGGCAGATAAAAAACAGTTGGTTGCAGGCACGCCATCTTTTCTTGGATCAAATCCGGGTAAGGTTTTGGAAGGTGATGAAAAAGGTAAAGAAGTGTTGAAACAGGAAACAAATGATGGCTTTGCGATGTTGCATTCATTAAGCGCTGATGAATTAAAAAAAGCAATTATTGATACAGCAGCACCCGCGGAAATTATTACTGGCGCCAGCCGAGTTGCGATGATCGATCATCCGTCAGGAATAAAATACAATGAACTTTCTCCGGCAAACCAGCAACGTTTTTTGCAACTGATTAATCTTTACATTCATCGCTACACAAAATTATTTGCTGATGATATGCTGAAAGAAATACAAACTGCAGGATTGGAAAATTTGTGGTTTTCGTGGGCAGGCTTTACAGAGCATGTGCCCGGAAAGCCTTACTACTACCGCATTCAGGGCCCAACGATTATTATTGAATATGATAATACGCAAAACAATGCCAATCATGTGCACACTGTAATCCGTGATTTAAAAACTGATTTTGGCGGAGATATGTTGCTTGAACATTACAGGCAAAATCATTAATATAATTTTTATTAATGCCGATTATATAATCCATTGTACAAGTGTGCGACGCCAATGAAGTTTAATTATTAATCAAATGTTTGGTACAAAAAAAAGTTGGCCGTTGATGGATGAGCGTTGACCGAATTTTAATTTTAAATTTTTGATTTGAAATTTGAAGTTTTCTTTCGCCGTTGTTGGTAACGCGACCAACAACGGCATAGAAGTACATTATCGATTTTTCATTTTCACATTGAGCCATTTTCAAATTTTCACATTGCTAAATTTCCACATTTTCAAACTACATATTTCTTCTGTATTGTCCACCAACTTCGTAGAGTGCATGTGTAATTTGCCCGAGCGAACAATGCTTTACTGTTTCCATTAATTCTTCAAAAAGGTTTCCGTTATTAATGGCAACTTTTTTTAGCGTTGATAATTTTTCTGCCGAAATATTTTCATTACGTTTATAAAATGCGCGGAGGTTGTGAATCTGTTGTTGCTTCTCTTCAGTTGTGCTGCGTATTACTTCGCCGGGTAAAATGGTTGGGCTTCCTTTTTTATTTAAAAAAGTATTAACGCCAACAATCGGGAGTTCGCCGGTATGTTTCATCGTTTCATAATACAAACTTTCTTCCTGGATTTTATTGCGCTGGTACATGCGTTCCATCGCGCCGAGCACGCCGCCGCGATCATTAATGCGATCGAATTCTTTCATCACCGCTTCTTCCACCAAATCAGTTAATTCTTCTACAGCAAAACTTCCCTGTATAAAATTTTCTGTTGTTGCAGATCCCAATTCACGATTAATAATTAATTGAATGGCCATTGCACGGCGAACACTTTCTTCAGTTGGAGTTGTGATTGCTTCATCATACGCATTTGTGTGAAGCGAATTGCAATTGTCATAAATCGCATACAACGCTTGCAACGTTGTGCGAATATCATTGAAGTCAATTTCCTGCGCATGCAAACTGCGGCCGCTTGTTTGTATATGATATTTTAATTTTTGCGATCTGCTGTTTCCTTTATAGACATGCTTGATTGCTTTTGCCCAAATGCGGCGCGCAACGCGTCCAATCACACTGTATTCAGGATCCATTCCATTGCTAAAAAAGAAAGAAAGGTTTGCAGCAAAATCATCAATGTGCATGCCGCGGCTTAAATAATATTCAACATACGTAAAGCCATTTGATAAAGTGAACGCAAGCTGTGTTACAGGATTGGCGCCAGCTTCAGCGATGTGATAACCGCTGATACTTACGCTGTAAAAATTTCCAATTTTATTATTAATAAAATAAGATTGCACATCGCCCATTAATTTTAATGCAAATTCTGTAGAAAAAATACACGTGTTCTGCGCCTGATCTTCTTTTAAAATATCTGCCTGCACTGTTCCGCGCACTTGCGAAAGTGTTGCTGATTTTATTTTTTCGTAAACATCTTTTGGCAACACTTCATCGCCGCTTATTCCCAATAATTTTAAACCAAGCCCGTCATTTCCTTCCGGCAATCTTTCTGGCGATGATGGATTATAATATAATGGCTTGCCTGTTTTTTTAAATTTATTTTCTATGTAACGATTAACATCATTCCACAAATTATTTTCAGTAATATATTTTTCGCATTGCTGATCAATAGCTGCATTAAAAAAGAAAGCAAGAATCATGGGCGCTGGCCCGTTAATCGTCATGCTTACAGAAGTTTTGCTGTCGCACAAATTGAAACCGCTGTATAATTTTTTTGCATCGTCAACTGTTGCAATGCTAACGCCCGCGTTACCAACTTTTCCATAAATATCTGGGCGAGGATCAGGATCTTCACCATATAATGTAACTGAATCAAACGCAGTGCTGAGGCGCTTTGCAGGCTGGCCGACCGAAACATAATGAAAACGTTTGTTGGTTCTTTCAGGGCCGCCTTCGCCTGCAAACATTCTTGTTGGATCTTCTTCCGATCGCTTTAATGGAAACACACCGGAAGTGTAAGGATATTTTCCAGGAAAATTTTCCTGCAAACGCCAGCGCAAAATATCGCCCCAATCTTTAAACTGTGGCACTGCAATTTTTGGAATTTTTGAATGTGATAATGATTCAGTAAATAATGGTTGCTGGATAATTTTTCCGCGCACATCGTATTCAAAAAATTCCTTGGTGTAGCGCGATTTTGTTTGTTCCCATTCGTCAACTAATTTTTTGCAAACAGGATATATTTTCTTTTCATAAATATTTATTAATGATTGAATTTCTTTTGCTGCAATTGAATCTTTATCTAATTCTTTCAATGCGCCATTCAACTGGTATAATTTTGAAGCGATTGAAGATTGTTCCAAAGTTTGTTTATTGTAATCGCGCACAGCAGAAGTTATTTCTGCCAAATATCTTACGCGCGATGAAGGAATAATTTGCGAAGCAACAGATGCGTTTGAATCATTAATAAAAATTTCATCACCAAAATTTACAGCGCATTTATTTTTTAAGACAGATACAATTTTTATAAAAAGATGATTAACGCCTGCATCATTAAACTGCGCGGCGATAGTGCCAACAATTGGAAGCTCTTCATCTTTTGCAGAAAATAAATTGTGGTTGCGTTTGTATTGTTTGCGCACATCATGCAATGCATCCAAACTGCCGGCTTTATCAAATTTATTAATAGCTATGATGTCTGCGTAATCAAGCATATTAATCTTCTCTAACTGAGATGCAGCGCCATATTCAGGCGTCATCACATACAAACTGGTATCGCAATAATCTAAAATAGAAGCATCACTTTGCCCAACGCCTGCAGATTCAAGAATGATTAAATCATAACCGGCTTCTTTACAAATTTCAATTGCTTCTTCAACATATTCGCTTAATGCACGATCGCTTTCGCGCGTTGCGAGTGAACGCATATAAGCGCGCGGGCTCGAGATTGCATTCATACGAATGCGATCGCCAAGCAATGCGCCGCCCGTTTTTTTCTTTGACGGATCAACAGAAATAACTGCAATCGTTTTATCAGTAAATGAATGTAAAAACCTGCGCACAATTTCATCTGTTACAGAACTTTTTCCTGCGCCGCCGGTTCCGGTAATTCCAAGTACAGGATGAGTTTTATCTTTTTCTTTTGATTGATTATTAATAGCAGCGTCATTAATAATCGCTTTGTGATCTTGCCCGCTTTCTGCCAAAGTAATTGCGCGCGCAATTCTTCTGATATCTTTTTTTTCACCAAGTGGTAATTTGCCATTCCATTTTTTTGTTGCAAGCCAATACTCAGCATGTTTTGCATCTTCATTAATCTTGCAACGGTTAATCACATCTTCAATCATTCCGTCCAGTCCCATTTTTCTACCATCGTCAGGGCTATAAATTTTTGTGATGCCATATTTTTGCAATTCATTAATCTCCTGCGGTAAAATTGTTCCGCCGCCGCCGCCAAAAATTTTTATATGCCCACAACCACTTTCATCCAGCAAATCTTTTATGTATTTAAAAAACTCAACATGGCCACCCTGGTATGATGTAATCGCGATTCCATGCACATCTTCTTCAATTGCGCACTCAACAATTTCTGCAACAGAACGGTTGTGCCCGAGATGAATTATTTCTGCGCCCTTGCTTTGTAAAATGCGGCGCATAATATTAATAGCAGCATCATGCCCATCAAACAAACTTGCTGCGGTAACGATGCGGATTTTTTGCTGCGGAATACTATTCATCATGGCAATTTTATTAATAAACAAATTTATACAAAACTAATGACTGTTAGTTTTTGGAATTGTTGTCGCAGATGTAATAACTTCATTACTTAAATTTATTTTATGAAAAAATATTGCCTTGCACTTGATCTAAAAGATGATCAGGAATTAATTAAACAATATGAAGAACACCACAAAAATGTTTGGCCAGAAATTATTAAGAGCATAAAAAATTCTGGTATTGAATCGCTAGATATTTATCGTACGGGAAACCGTTTATTTTTGATTATGAAAGTGAATGAATATTTTTCTTTCGAAAAAAAAGCAGCTGATGATTTAGCAAATGAAAAAGTGCAGGAATGGGAAACATTAATGTGGAAATTTCAGCAAGCTTTGCCATGGGCAAAAGAAGGAGAAAAGTGGATATTAATGGACAAAATATTTTCTATAAAATAAATTAATAGTTATTAATAAAAAATTTTTATGAATATAGATTCGCATGTTCATTTTTGGAAGTTTGATAAAAAACGCGACGCGTGGATTACAAACGACATGAAAATTTTGCAGCAGGATTATTTGCCGGAACATGCTGCCATGACTTTTAAAAGAAATGATATTGATGGTTGCGTTGCCGTGCAGGCAGATTCATCAGAGCTTGAAACCCGCTTCCTTGTTGAGTTAGCGAAGACGCATCCGATTATAAAAGGCGTTGTTGGATGGATTGATTTGCAGGCTGATAATGCAGAAGAAAAGTTGCAGCATTTTTCTGAGCATAAAATTATAAAAGGTTATCGCCACATTGTGCAAAGCGAACCTGATGATTTTTTATTGAATGAAAAATTTCTGCACGGCATCAGTTTGTTGAAACAATATAATTACACGTACGATATTTTAATTTATCCAAAACAATTAAAATCAACGATTGAATTTGTTGCAAAGTTTCCTGAACAAATGTTCATTATTGACCATTGCGCGAAACCATTAATAAAAAGTAAAGACATTAATGACTGGAAAACATTAATAAAAGAGGTGGCACAATTTCCAAACGTATATTGCAAATTATCAGGATTATTAACAGAAGCAAAATGGAAAGAATGGAGCGCTGCTGACTTCTATCCCTATCTTGATGTGGTGTTCGAAGCATTCGGAACTGACCGTTTGTTATTTGGCAGCGATTGGCCGGTAATGTTACTTTCCGGAATTTATGTGCAATGGAAAAGTTTGCTTGAAAAATATATGGAACAATTTGCGCCTGAAGAAAAAGAAAAAGTTTTTGGTTTGAACGCGGTTGCGTTTTATAATTTGTAAATTTTTTTTGCCACAGCATTTCGCAGGGGAAAAATTGAATAAAATTTTCTCTGCGAAACTCTATCTAAACTTTGCGGTTCTTTGTGGCATAAAAAAAATTAATCTTCAAGAAACCCACCAAGCTCGCGGCGTTGTTTTTTATTCGGCCTTCCCGTTTTACTTTGGCGTTTGCCAGTATTAAAACTTGATGAATGAAATTGCAAACGTTCTACTTCTTCAGCAGGCGTTATATCAATGTAAAATTTTATTGCTTCCGCATATTGAAGACGGTTATGCAGCAAGCCCGTTACTTTAATAAGCCATTTTTTCGCTTCCGTTTTTACTTCATATTCATCATTAATGTTCACTTGTTTTGAAGCTTTCACAGCATCGCCATTATATTTAACTTTTCCTTTTGCACACGCATCTGCAGACTGGGCGCGGGTTTTAAACAAACGTATTGCCCAAAGATATTTATCAATTCGAAGTTTTTCTTTTTCTGGCATATAGCAAAAATAAAAAATCCTAACCAACTTTTTGCTGATTAGGATTACAAATGTACAAGAGTGCGACGCAACTGTTGTTGATTAAAGAAATGCTGATCACGCAATAATATTATTCCATCTCCGCAAAAAATTTGTGGAAATATGGAATGGTTTCAATGCCTTTATAAAAGTTTACCAAATCAAATTTTTCGTTTGGTGAATGCAGGTTGTCACTATCCAAACCAAAGCCCATAAAAACAATTTTAATACCCAATTCTTTTTCAAACAAAGAACAAATCGGAATGCTTCCACCACCGCGAACGGGAATTGGTTTTTTATTAAAGGTTGCTTCAATGGCTTTTGCTGCGGCTTTATATGCTTTTGAATTTATCGGCGTCATATAAGGTTCGCCGCCGTGGTGCTCTTCTGCTTTCACCGTTACACTTGCAGGTGCAATCGTTTTAAAATACGTTAATAATTTTTCCGTAATTTTTTTTGCTGATTGATTTGGAACCAAGCGCGCTGAAATTTTTGCAAAGGCTTTTGATGGCAAAACTGTTTTCGCACCTTCGCCGGTGTAGCCGCCCCAAATGCCGTTCAGTTCTATCGTTGGGCGAATTCCTGTACGTTCATTTGTCGTAAAATCTTTTTCTCCTATTAATGAATTTACACCCAAATCTTTTTTATATTCTTCTTCATCAAATGGAGCTTCTGCCATTAGTTTTCTTTCTTCATTTGTTGATTCAATTACATCATCATAAAATCCGGGAATTGTAATATGATTATTTTCATCGTGACAAGATGCAATCATTTTTGCAAGTACCGTAATTGGATTTGCAACTGCGCCGCCATACACACCGCTGTGCAAATCGCGGTTGGCGCCAGTAACTTCCACTTCAATATAAGACAAGCCGCGCACGCCAATATCTATCGAAGGGTTTTCCATGCTAAGCATAGAAGTATCGCTTATTAATATCACATCGGCTTTCAATAATTCTTTGTGTGATGAAACAAATTTTGCAAGATTTGGTGAACCGATTTCTTCTTCGCCTTCAATGATAAATTTAATATTGGTTGAAAGCGAATTTGTTTTCACCATCGTTTCAAATGCTTTTACATGCATATAAAATTGCCCTTTATCATCTGCAGATCCACGCGCATAAATTTTTCCATCTTTTATTATCGGCTCAAAAGGCCCGCTGTGCCAAAGTTCCAGCGGTTCGGCAGGTTGTACATCATAATGGCCGTAAACCAAAACAGTTGGTTTTGATGCATCGATTATTTTTTCTCCATACACAACAGGATGTCCTTCTGTTGAATAAATTTCTGCTTTATCAACGCCGGCATCAAGCAAACTTTTTTTAACTGCTTCAGCACATTTTTGCATATCAGGTTTGTGTTCTGTTTTTGCACTTACCGAAGGAATGCGCAACAGTTCAAGCAATTCATTTAAAAAACGATCTTTATTTTTTTGCTGATATTCTTTCCACTCATTCATACAGAAAATATTTTTAATAATAATAATTGCGTTGATCGAATATAAGTTGTTTTGTTATAAGAAGGTTTTAAGAAGGCGTCGATAAACGGTGCTTCACATTTGGTTGTAAATTTTTCAGTGACCATTCGATTCTTTTTTCAAAAGGATGTTTGCGCACATTGCAATCGTGCTTTGTACAAATGTTGCAGGAAAAATCAAGGCATGCATCTGAATGAACAAACAGTTCCAATGTTTCGCCAAATTCTTTTCTTATTAAATTACTAAAAGCATCAATTTCTGTATGCGCTTCAAGCACATTAAAATACCAGGGAACAGTTAAATGACAATCCACATGCAGCACGCCGCCATATTTTATAACGCGCAAATTATGAACGTCCATCCAGTTTTCGCGGCGGTTATTGTTAAGGTAACTTATAAGTTTACCTAACAATTTTTCATCAGCTTCATCCATAATGCCAGCTACAGATGTGCGCAAAATATTATAGCCCGTATAAATAATAACACCTGCAAGAATGATGGAAACCGCGCTGTCCATCCAGTTTATTTTTGTAAAATATATTAATGCAAGTGCAACAATAATTCCGATGGTTGAATACGTATCAGACTGCAAATGTTTGCCACTCGCAATTAATGCAAGCGAATTATTTTTTTTGCCTTTCTGCACGCTGATATAGCCAACAACAAAATTTATGGCGCCGGTAATTCCAATCAATATAATTCCGAAGTCGATTTTTTTTACAACATGCGGATGGATTAACCCATAAATGGCTTCGTATATAATTATAAAACCAGCCATTGTTATTAATGCGCCTTCCACTGCGGCGGAAAGAAATTCAGCTTTGCCGTGGCCGTAAGGATGGTCGGCATCGCGCGGTTTTGCAGCAATATACAAACTGTATAAACCTATAAAACCTGCAATCACATTAACGGTACTTTCCAACGCGTCTGTTAATACGGCAACAGATTGCGTTAAGTAGTATGCAATTATTTTAATAATAAAAAGTACAACGGCAGTTACCACCACCCATTTTTGTACCTGCAGGTTTTCTTTGCTTTTTTCCAATAGAAAAATTTCGGGCAAAAGTAGTCAAATTATATAGATGGCATTGAGGTATAAAATAATCCGAATCGTTGGTAAACAGCCGAAATTCATAAACCATTATTTTTATTAATCGCCATCCGGCAACAACCAACAACCACCTTTGTATTTATTTTGCAACGTGTTTCACAGATAATGATCTGATGTTTTTTATAACGCGGAAATAAAATTCTTTATTAAATAATTGAGAATCATTAAGCGCTTTATATGTAAAGAAAAAACCAATTGGGAGCAACACAAAAGTTGCCATCCATTTTCCGGTAAATGGTGTCATTACATCTTGCTTGCTTAGTTTTTCGCCAAAACTATTTAGTAAAAAAAAGATTACAAAAAATATAACCGCAAACACCAAAGGCAGTCCAATACCGCCTTTGCGGATGATGGAACCAAGCGGCGCGCCAATTAAAAATAATACTAGGCATGCCAAAGACATGGTTATTTTATCGTGCCACGCAATTAAATTGAGGCGCAAATCTTTTTGTTCGTTATCATACATTATTGCAGAAGATTCCTGGTTTGATTTTAAACTGTTTACTGCAGAAATAGATCTTTCAATTGTATTTGGCCGCGCGCTATCGGGCAATAAATTTGAAAACAAAGTTGTTTTACCAACGCTTTCAATTTTTGGATTTGTCCATCCGGAATCAATATATTTTTTAAAACCTGTATAAAATTTCATGTCTTTATCAGCCTTGCTTGTATAACCTGCGCTTACTTTTTTTAATGAATCGATGCTATAACCCAACTGACGGATATTAAGCATTTGATACCCACTTTTAAATTGGTTATCATCTGTTTTATTTAATTTGAAAGAACTTAAATCGAGTATTTTTTTATATTCTCTAAAACCAATTCTTGTAAAGTCTGTGTTGGTTGTCATGTGTGATCCTGTTTCGCGGTAAGTCCATCCATTTTGTAAATTAAATTCTAAAAAATTATTTGGCGTCACTGTCATCTTTCCTTTTTCTGCAACAATCACATCATCCTGCAAACCATTATTTGTCTCGTAGATTAATACATTTCTTATTGTTGATCCATCTTTTTCTTTTTTGCCAATCTTGATAATGTAGCCATCAATCTTATCATAAAAAACGCCTTCTTTAATATCGAATGCTGGCTTTGCAACAATGATATCATACTTTAATGTTTGCATTTTTAATTGTGCAACAGGAATAATATAATTGTTGAAGAGAAATGCAATGCCGCAAATAAAAATACACACAACAAACAACGGCCGCATAAAACGCAGCAAAGAAATGCCTGCAGATTTTATAGCAACGAGTTCGAAAGTTTCGCCCAAATTTCCGAACGTCATTATAGAAGATAATAAAACTGCAAGCGGCAATGCAAGCGGAACAAGCGTTGCGCATACATAACTTATAAATCTTCCAATGGTTAATAAATCGAGGCCTTTGCCAACAACATCATCAATGTATAACCAGAAAAATTGCAGCACCAATACAAATAATGTAATAAAAAAAGTGGCGACAAATGGCCCAATAAAAGCTCCGATTATAAGTTTGTCCAATTTTTTTATTACGGTCATTTCTTTGTTAAATGAATAGGTAACTTTAATAAATGAATGGCGCAAAAATACAGCTTTCCAAAGAGGAATTGCAATTGGTGCAAAATGCAGAATGGGTTTTAACAAAGAATAAAATCATACAAAAAGTGTATGTGCTGTTTGGAAACCTTTCTGAAGAAATGAAAAATCAATTGCAAACTATTAATCTTCCTATAGAAATTTTACAAACAACACCCAAAATTGCGCGCGGCGAATTTTATAAAAACCTTCCTTATGTAATGCTGGATTATCCGCGGTTATTTAATACCGAAAATATTTTTGCCATCCGCACATTTTTTTGGTGGGGAAATTATTTTAGCATAACCATTCATTTGAAAGGAATTTATAAAGACATGTTTATTAATAAAATCAAAACAAATATTTCTTTATTAATAAAAAATAATTTTTACATCTGCATTAATAAAGATGAATGGCAGCATGAAGTTGATGACAATAATAATTATTTGCCGCTTTCATTAATAAATGAAAATGACATTAATAAAATTTTTGCGCAGCAAAATTTTTTAAAATTTTCTGCAAAAATTAATTTTGATAAATGGGATGAAACGGAAATAATTTTGGGAAAGTTATTCGCGGTTTTACTTTTATTAATAAACGATTAATTGCCCAACCTGTAAAAAAGATCTTTTACCTGCGATGCCCACAACTGGCTTTGGTCTTTAATTTCTTTTTTATCAGCAAAATCTTTTATTATCAAAATAGTTTGATTGGTAACTTCAGATTTCTCTATGCGGAATTCAAAAAATTCATCTTTCGGCGCGTGCGACCAATGGAAGCGAACAAATTTTGCTTCTTCACTCTCCAGTTTTTCGGCTTTATCGGTTGAGCCATTCCATGAAAAACTAAAAACGTTATCGCGCTCGTCTACTTTATCAGCAAACCATTCCTGCAATCCGGCAGGAGTACTTAAAAAATCATATAAGATAGAAGGCGAACACCTTACCGGGTATTCTAATGTAAATAATTGTTTCTTGCTCATCAACTTTAATTGAACTTTTTAATCAATCATCCCGGAAATCTTTTTCGCTTACAGGCAATAGGAAATTTACGAGGTTTATTTCCGTTTTCTCTTTTAAATAATATAAAAGTTCCGGAAGGATTGTGCAATTATAGAAAATAATTTCAATCATCAAAATTTTTTTATTATGGGTTGCGTGAAAACAAGGCCGTTTTGTTACTTAAAGAATTAATAATAAATGAATTGAAAACCAATTATTTATATTAATTATTTTTTTGCAGTGGTTGTAAAACATCAAATTTTCATTAATAATTAAATTTTAAGAATGTTAAAGGATATATAACAAAATAGATGTTTGTTCGTTTTTTATATTGATAACCCAGAATAGATAAATCCGATCCTTAAAAAAAATCCTTAAAACGTACCCCCATGAGCATGCGTCAACTCAAGATCACGAAGAGTATAACTAATCGTGAGTCACAGAGCCTTGAAAAGTATCTGCAGGAAATCGGCAAAGTGGAGTTAATAACTCCTGAAGAAGAAGTTAAGCTGGCTGTATTGATCAAACAGGGCGATCAAAAAGCGCTTGACAGGCTTACAAAAGCCAACCTTCGTTTTGTGGTTTCTGTTGCAAAGCAATACCAAAACCAGGGACTATCTTTACCCGATTTAATTAATGAAGGAAACTTAGGCCTTATTAAAGCCGCACAACGTTTTGATGAAACGCGTGGTTTTAAATTTATTTCTTATGCCGTGTGGTGGATACGGCAAAGTATTTTACAATCTCTCGCAGAGCAATCCAGAATTGTTCGCCTTCCGCTTAATAAAGTGGGATTAACAAACCGCATCCAAAAAGCGTATTCAAAATTAGAACAGGAATTTGAACGCGAACCTTCAACAGAAGAATTGGCAGAAATGCTGGAGCTGGATGTAGAAGAAATCTCATCAACTTTAGGAATGGCGGCAAGGCATGTAAGTGTTGATACGCCACTATCTGAAGGCGAAGACAGCACATTAATAGATGTACTTGAAAACCACAATGCAGACCGCGCAGAAACCAATCTCGAACACAAACAATCTTTGAAAGAAGAAATCGATCGTTCCATGCAAAGTTTAACGGAACGCCAGAAAGAAGTGATTTGTTTTTTCTTCGGCATTGGTGTTGATCATCCAATGAGTTTGGAAGATATTGGCGGAAGGTTTAATCTTACCCGCGAGCGTGTGCGCCAGATAAAAGATAAAGCAATCACCAAATTAAGAACCAACCAGCGTTCACAAAGTTTGCGTTCTTATCTTGGATAATTATTAATAAAAAATTGTATTAAATATTGATATAAAAATTTACTTTTTGTTTTACTAAATTTGCAATTCTTTTAAAAGTGAATGTAACAATATGTTATATTCACTTTTCTTTTTTATAATAGAAAGAATAAACAAAAATTATGTTTGAAAATTTAACGGAGCGGCTCGAATCTGCCTTTAAGCAGATTAAAGGTGAAGGCAGGATTACAGAATTGAATATTGCAGCAACGGTTAAAGATATCCGCCGCGCATTAATAGATGCCGATGTAAATTATAAAATTGCAAAAGAATTTACAGATACCATAAAAGAAAAAGCAATGGGCTTGAAAGTGCTTACAGCAGTAAGTCCTGGCCAATTGATGGTAAAAATTGTAAAAGATGAACTTGCCGGTTTAATGGGCGGAACGGAAAGTGAACTGAATGCAAAAGGAAACCCTGCGGTGATATTAATCGCCGGTTTGCAGGGTAGTGGTAAAACTACTTTCAGTGGTAAACTCGCGAGTTATTTAAAAACAAAAAAAGGGTTTTCTCCATTGCTTGTTGCAGCCGATGTTTATCGCCCGGCAGCCATTGAACAATTAAAAGTTTTGGGCGGGCAGATTAACGTTGATGTGTACAGCGATCCTGAAAATAAAAATGTAGTTCAGATTGCGCTGGATGCTATTAAAGAGGCAAAAAGTAAAAATAAAAATGTTGTAATAATAGATACTGCCGGCCGCTTAGCTGTTGATGAAGCGATGATGACGGAAGTTGCCAATATTAAAGCAGCCGTTAATCCGCAGGAAATATTGTTTGTGGTAGACTCAATGACGGGACAAGATGCCGTTAATACCGCAAAAGCTTTTAATGAGCGGCTGGATTTTTCCGGTGTTGTATTAACTAAGTTAGATGGTGATACACGCGGTGGTGCTGCGCTTTCTATCAAATACACCGTTAATAAACCAATCAAATTTGTAAGCAGTGGCGAAAAATTAGATACGCTCGATGTGTTTTACCCCGAACGTATGGCGCAACGTATTTTGGGCATGGGCGATATTACTACTTTGGTAGAAAAAGCCCAGGCACAATTTAATGAAGCCGAAGCACTGAAGCTGGAAAAAAAGATCCGCAAAAATCAATTCGATTTTGAAGATTTTAAACAACAGTTGCAGCAGATTAAAAAAATGGGCAACATTAAAGATTTACTCGGCATGATACCAGGCGTTGGAAAAGCGATGAAAGACATTGACATCAGCGACGATTCATTCAAAGGCATAGAAGCTATTATTAATTCGATGACGCCTTATGAAAGAGCAAATCCTGATGTGATAGATCAGAGCCGCCGCAAAAGGCTTGCAGGTGGCAGCGGAAAAGATATTAATGAGATTAATGCTTTTTTAAAACAGTTTGAGCAAATGAAACAGATGATGAAAACGATGAACAAAATGCCAATGGGCGGAAGGATGGGAATGAATATGGGCAAAAAATAATTCATCCGTTTATAAAAAATATTAAAAAATTTAATGTTGATATTACCTGAAGTATTAAATTTGGAAAGTTCAATCGGATCGCTACCTTTGCAATCCAAAAAAGAAAACCCTATTTGTTCACGCATTTAAATGTCTATTTAAGATGCCAGTAAAAATCAGACTGCAACGCCACGGGTCTAAAAAAAGGCCTTTTTACTTTATTGTAATCGCAGATGCCCGTGCACCAAGAGATGGTAAGTTTATTCAGAAAATCGGAACGTACAATCCTTTAACAGTTCCTGCAAGTGTTCAGTTGGATCGCCAAAAAGCATTGGATTGGCTGCACAAAGGTGCTCAGCCAACTGATACTGTCCGCAGAATTTTATCTTTCAAAGGAGTTTTATTCCTGAAACATTTGTTGCGTGGTGTAAAACTTGGTTTGTTTGACGAAGCTGTTGCAATGGAAAAATTCCAGACATGGCATTCTTCTCACGAATTGAACGTGAAAAAGAAAAGTGACGATCACCGCAAATCGAAATTTGTTAAAAGAGGCGGTGGTTCTGGATCTGCACCTGTAAGGCGCGTTGTAGAACGCAAACCTGAAGGTGGTGGTACTGTTGCTCCGGAAGCATAAAAAATGTATACCATTAATAGCATTAATCCCGGTGAAATATTTTCACCGGGATTTTTATTTTTGCGCGATTAATAAATAAATTTTTGCATGAAAAATTACCGCAACATTGGAAAACTTGTAGCTTCATTCGGATTAACCGGTGAAATTATTTTGGTGCACCATCTTGGTAAAAAAACTTCATTAAAAGGATTAGAAATAATTTTTTTGGAAGAGAAAAAAGATGAACTGATTCCGTATTTTATTGAATCTTCCAAAATAAAAAATGAGGAAGAAATTTATTTAAAAATTGAAGGCATTAATAGCAAAGAAGCCGCAAAAAAAATTGTTCCCAAAGAAGTTTGGCTGCCGGAAGAAGAATTCGAAAAATATGTTCGTAAATCTGCGCCAATATCTCTCGTTGGCTTTCACATAATAGATGCAGGAAATGATATTGGCGAAATACTCGAAGTAATTGAACAACCGCATCAGGTTTTATGCCGCATTGATTTAGATGGCAAAGAAGCATTAATACCTGTGCACGAAGAAACGCTGAACAAAATTGATAAAAAAAAGAAACTTGTTTATATAGATTTGCCGGATGGCTTGCTTGATGTTTATCGTTGATTGATTAATATTAATAAGTTTATTTAATAAATCTAATTCCGGCGAGCCATCATCGGCCAACGGCCAACATATTTACGCCTCGCTCATTATAAAATCAGCGAGCAATTTCATCCGGAAATAAAGATTGCTCATCATTAACCCGATATTATTTTTTACTTCTTTTAATGAACCATTGTTCATCTTTTTAATATTTTTTAATTCAACAATTTTCTCGTCAATTTTATCCGTAATCCGTTCTGCGGTCCAGCCAATATATTTTTTGTTGCGATCATCAGAAACATGGTACGGTTCAATCGTTCCTGCTTTCAATTTTTTAAAAGAAAAATTTTCTTTCACAGCTTGCTGAATCGCTTCATTACTTAATAAATCAACAATATTGTCATACGGCGTATTATTCAAAAAACCATTGCTAAACACGTTCAGGTTGTTCCGCAATTCCATTATCAATTGCTTTTTTTGAATATCGTTCGTCTTCGATTTCTGTTGTAAAAATCCAATCAAATCTTTTAGTGGCGATATGCCCGCGTTCAATAAATCCATAAAATAAAAATAACTTTTTAGGCATTAATATCCTTATTAAGGTACTAATTTTTTTAGTATATTTGAGAGTAAATTTTTTCTATTGAATTCTGCTCAACGCATCATCGCGCACTTTGATTTGGATGCTTTTTTTGTTTCCGTGGAATGTTTAAATAACCCTTCACTGAAAGGAAAGCCTTTGCTCGTTGGCGGCCACAGCGAAAGGGGAGTAGTGGCTGCATGCAGCTACGAAGCCAGGAAATACGGCATTCATTCTGCCATGCCGATGAAAACGGCTATGCGCCTTTGCCCGCACGCCACCGTGGTTGGTGGAACGCGCGGGGAATATAGCAAATATTCAAGATGGGTTACGGATATTATTGCTGCAAAAGCACCACTTTTTCAAAAGGCTTCTGTTGATGAATTTTATATTGATTTAACGGGCATGGATAAATATTTCGATGCAAACCAATGGACGATTGATTTGCGCGATGAAATTATAAAAGAAACAAAATTGCCGATTTCATTTGGTTTAGCATCTAATAAAATGGTTGCAAAAATTGCAACTGATGAAGCAAAACCAAACGGTTATTTGCACGTTCCTTTTGGGTCAGAAAAAGAATTTTTGGCGCCTTTAAAAGTTGGAAAAATTCCCGGCGTTGGTGAGCAAACCTGCCAAACTTTGCTCGAAATGGGCATTGAAACAATCCGAGATATCAGTGAAACACCGATTGAATATCTTGAAAAAAAGTTAGGTAAATATGGTTTTGAATTATGGAATAAATCTCAGGGCATTAATAATAGTGAAGTAAGCGCTTATCATGAATCGAAATCTATTTCTACAGAAAATACTTTTGAAGAAAATAAAACGGACATGAAATTTTTGATGAGTGAAGTTGTGCGAATGACAGAAAAAATTGCTTTTGAATTGCGTCAGGAAAATATGACGACGGGCTGTATAGCAATAAAAATCCGTTATCCAAATTTTGAAACTACATCTCGCCAAACTTCAATTCCTTATACGTTTTACGATGATGAACTTATTTTAAAAGCGAAAGAATTATTCCATAAGCTATATAGAAAGGGCGAACCAATACGCTTACTCGGCGTGCGTTTGAGCGAATTAACCGACGAAGCCATCCAAACAAATTTGTTTGAAAGTTTGGAGCGGAAAACAGAATTGTACAAAGCCATCGACAATGTAAAAAACCGTTTCGGAAAATATTCTATTTCAAAAGCTGGCGGTTTATAAAATTTTTAAATTAATTAGTCTACTACTTTAATAGGGAATTAATATCTTCGCAATTCTTAATTAAATTATTTTAATCTTAAAAAGTATTTTTATGAGCCTTCGTTTAGGAGATACCGCTCCCAATTTTCAGGCAAAAACAAGTGCCGGTGATATAGATTTTTACGAATATCTTGGCAATAGCTGGGGAATTTTATTTTCGCATCCCGGTGATTATACACCCGTTTGTACAACCGAACTTGGAAAAACGGCGTCTTTACAGGAAGAGTTTGCAAAACGCAATGTAAAAGTTCTTGCATTAAGTGTTGATCCAGTAGACAAACATTTAAGCTGGATTAATGATATTAATGAAACGCAAAACGTTACTGTTGGTTTCCCGATTATTGCAGATGACGACAGAAAGGTGTCGTTATTGTATGATTTTATTCATCCAAATGCTTCTGCAACCGCAACGGTTCGTTCATTGGTAATAATTGCGCCGGATAAAACCGTAAAGCTTATTATCACCTATCCTGCGTCTACAGGGCGAAATTTTGTTGAAGTGCTTCGTGTGGTTGATTCCTTACAGTTAACGGCTAATTACAGCGTTGCAACGCCTGCAGACTGGAAAGAAGGGGAAGACGTAATTGTAGTTCCCGCAGTTTCTACTGAAGATGCATTGAAAAAATTTCCTAAAGGTGTAAAAATTGTAAAGCCTTATTTGAGATATACGCCGCAGCCAAATAAATAAATAAGTAAAAAATAAGAATAAGTTTTAGCCCTGGTTTTTAACCGGGGTTTTTTATTGCCATCACAATATTAATGAAAGGAAAGTATAGTCGACTTAGGTAAATATTCTTATTAATAATTAGAAAAATGATAGCCTTTTATTAAATAATTTATTAGAAAAATTTGAGGCAATTGTTTAAATAAAAAAAGGGGCCAGGATAAAAATCCAGCCCCGTTTTTAAAATCCAATATCCTATGAAAAACCGTTGTAAAAGTAATGAAAGAATTCTATTTAGCAATATTTGCAATAAGTATTTTTATTTTTTTTATTTTGTAATAACTTACTAACTATTAATGATTTAGTATTACAAAATCGTTAAACAAAAAAGGGCATCGTAGATATACGATGCCCTTTTTACTAATTTTTGATCTTAAATTAATAAGACCACAAATCCTGTTCGTAGTTAAATATTTTTTCTTTGATATTATCACCTTCAAGCAAAGCTAAAATCGGATCTTTAATATATTCATTAATCTGTTTGTCGCCCGGATTGTCAATAGAAGATTTTATAATTCTGCTGGCAAACATGCGGCTTTCAAACAATTCTTCCCAGCTCATTCTTGCGCCGTAATTTTTACCGTTATAAGCTTCATATTTGGTAAGCATCGGCCTCAAATCAGGATAGTAAACCCAGAAAATAGGCGTTACTGCGCGGAAAGAACCATCAGAGTTTGTTATAGTTTGTAAAGGCGCAATTCCAAGAATTCTTGCATACATTCTTGACGATTCTTTATCAAAAACCCATTCTTCTTTAATCTGATATCTTTCAACCATTGCAGGATTAAACTCTTCAGAAATCGTTGTATCATGCATTAAACCTTTTGATCCATCGGGATCAGCTTTAAAATCTGGAACCTGCATTGTCTTAGGTTTGCCCACCATTTTCTCAGCTATCTGTTTGAACGTATAAGGCGTTGTAAACCTGTCGTCATTCGGATCGAAAGCTGTAACGTCACCGCCTTTGATTGCGTTCAATAAGATATTAATAAACATCTGGCTTCCGTTGTCTTCAGTTGCAGCGTATACAAAAGGAAGGTTCATTTTTTCATGAACATCAATTTCCCTCCAAACGCGCTGGCGGTAAACGGCATCATCTTCACGGATGTGTTCATAAGCAAGCGGAGTGCGATCTTTAATAAGATTGCGTTCAACAACCGCATCATTCCTTAATGATTTACGCGGCGTATCCAGCTTGATATCAGCTTCTACCACAGCTACAGCGGTCGTGTCTTTGGGAGCAACTGCAGCAGTGTTAGGTTTGTTTTTATTTGTGTTGCTTTTTTTAGTTGTGCTTCTTTTTGTTTTTTTGCGCGGTGTTGTTTGCGCATTAACAGTTGCTGCCGTAAAAGCAAACACAGTTATTAACAAGCTTAATCTTATTACACAGTTTTTCATTTGAACAAAATTTATCTTATAAAAAAGTACTTAAACAGTTTGCCACGTTAAACAACGTGGCAAACTGAATATTATTTTAAGGTAAAGAAAATTGGTGTAATTTCTCTCGGCCTTCCATCAGGTCCTACAACCCTGATTTCATCAAAAAATACTTGCGTACCGGGAGTTGCTCTTTTAATAATTGCTTCAGCACTTCCGTTCCAACGGTTTCCTTCATTTACTGCCGTAGCATATTGAGAAATACCGCCGCCAATTGCACCAAGTTTGTAGCTGATAACTTTGAAAGGAGCTTCAAATTCTGAATTTTCCAATCTTGTTATTAATCCACCTATAGCTTTAAATTCAGCAGAAGACATTGGACCGCCTTTTTTGCTTCCAACAAATGCTAAAGGATCTGGCAAATATTTTACACGGAATTTTTTAGAAGTTGTTTTACCATCAATGGTAACATTAATACTTTGTTCACCCGGAGTTTTAGGAAACGCTTCGAAAGCAGAACCCTGAATATGTTTCAATTCACCACCAGTTAGTGTTGCATTAATTTTTTCACTACCTGCACCACCAGAAATTGTAAGTGGGTTAGGGGTTGAACCCATAATATATAATACGTTCATTTTATCAGCAGACACTGCAACACCAGAAGGCGTTCCTACAACATAAGTAAGTGTTTCATTAATAGGAACAGATACACCGTCCTGATTTTTGAAAGAACCGCCTATTTTTACAGTTTGAGTTCCGCTTCCGCCTGCTACGATATCTTTTGTTGCTTTACCATTTCCGTCAACGTCAATGGTTTGGCCATTTATAGTAATCGTAGGATGAGATGCTGAACTGAATGCACCAACTCCAGCGTAGATGCTCAATTTGTCGCCAGGCATTACATAACTAGCGCTTGCGCCGGCAATAACACCAGTTTTATCAAAGCGAACTTTTACAGCGCCAATTTGATTTTGGCAAAAAGTTACTACATCGTTTTCAGAATTTTTTACATCATTCTGAAATTTTCCAAGAATGGTTAATGATGCAATCGCCGGAGTCATATGAAAGTAAGAATCTGACCAACTTAAGTCTCCATTTCCTTCTTCAGATTTTGGTTTATCTAAATTTAAAGGAAGCTTGGTTGCAAACTCTTTTTCAATTTCCGGATTAATGCCAAGCATGTCAGTTTTAAACTTAATCAACTTCTGATGAAGTTCTTCACCTTTGCCTTGTCCGCCAGATTCGCTGCCGAGCAAACGGATAGGAGCATCCAAATCATCAATTTTGTAAGTAGTATCGCCTTTTTCTGGATTGTAACCAGCTTCACGCTTTAATTTATCTTTTAAATCTTCGATATAATCATACAATTCTTTAGAATAAGAAGCAGCTTTTTGGGCTCTTGGTTGCCATATCAAAGCTTTTTCTTTGGATTCGTTTGCTGCAGCTTTAGCAGCAATATCCTGCATGATAGCACTATTTTCAACTGTTAACCCGTCGTTTGATGTTTGCAGGCTATTATTAACAACTTTAAAAGCGTTTAATATTTCTGCAGATACATTTAGCGCCAGCATTGCTGTAAGCACCAAATACATCATGTTAATCATCTTTTGCCGGGGTTCTTTAGGTAACGACATGAATCAGTAATTTAATAATAATTTTAATGGGTTTTTTCATAGCCTTGCAACGGCCAGTTAATTACGCTCTTCCTTGCATTGCACTTAACATGTTGCCATAAACCTGGTTCAAATTGCTCAGGTTTTTCGCTAACAAGGTAATTTGTTCCTGTGTTTTTTTAGCATCAGTTGCACTTCCTTGCATTGCTTCAGAAGCCTGAACTAAATTACCATAAAATGCATTCATTGCTTTAAGGTGATTATTAGTATCCTGCAATTCAAGTTCATAAACAGCATTTAAAGAACCAAGGTTTTTAGTAAGAACCTGAACCTGTCCGTGAAACTGTTTTGTACTTTCTGCTGCATTATTAAAATGCCCGATAGTTGTAGTAGCGCCTTGGTAAGCAACTTTCATGCTATCCAATGCTATTGCCGCTTCTTTAGTTTTATTGGTATAATCTGTCGTAGCAGCTAATGCTCCGGATACATCACTTATTTTTTCAACAGTAGTTCCAAATTTTTTGAAACCATCACTCAAACGTCCAAGATTTGCTGGAGTAATTTCAGCTTCCTGCAACATTTTATCAAATTTATCAAGAGCCGGGTTGCCAGTAGAGCCGCCAGCTAATTTTGGTAATGCTTCTGCCAATGCGTGCATTTCAGAACCTGGAGGCGGTAAAAATGCATATACCATAAATATTAATGCTTCTGTAAGTAATCCTGCGGTAAGAAAAAAGTTGGCTAATTTCTGGTGAGTAATTTTTTGCCATGCACCAAAAATAACGACTGCTGCGCCAACGCATACGATCACGTTAACTAATTTTTCTGTAGACTTTGAAACTCCGGCCATAAATTTTGTTTTTAAATTGTTTTTAATAGGTTTTCAGGGTTGTAGAAAAAAAATTCGTCTTGAATTTGTAGGTATAACAAATTAAAAACGAATTTTTTTTGAAAAAATTTTATAAAAAAGAAGAAATTCTAGTGATGTGCAGAAGTTGGTGGTAAGTCAACAATACAACGGAAACCAATGTAAGATTTTGAAGTATCCTGGTATTCATATGTACGTGTACTTGTTTGCAAATAATAACCAACATCTTTCCAGCTTCCGCCGCGAATAACTTTACGTTTCATGCGTGGAGGATCTGTTTTTGTAGCATTATAACGGATGTCCGGATTCATATCATGCTGAAAATTATAAGCGCCTTCATAATATAAAGAAGAAGTCCATTCTGCAACATTGCCTGCCATGCAATACAAACCAAAATCATTAGGCCAATATGCATCTGCACGTGCAGTATAAAATGCGCCATCTTCAGGATAATTTCCACGGCCAGGTTTAAAGTTGGCAAGCAAACATCCTTTTTTATTTCTTAAATAATAGTTACCCCATGGAAACATTGATTGAGAACGGCCGCCACGTGCTGCATATTCCCATTCTGCTTCTGTTGGTAAACGGAAACTTGATTCAGAAGCTTTCTTTTGTTTTTCCAAAGCGGCATTAAGCAATTGAGATCTCCATTCGCAAAAAACAGTAGCCTGGTTCCAGTTAACACCAACCACAGGATAATTGCCAAATGCAGGATGTGAATAATAACGCTGCGTCATCGGCTCATTGTAAGAATATGAGAAATCACGAATCCAAACTAATGTATCGGGATAAACAGGAACATCTTTTTTGTCGATAAACTGGGAACGCTTTTTACCTTCGTTTGATTTTTTTGCAGCTTCTTTCAGGTTGAAAGTTTCTGAATGATATATAAGCTTTGAAGGATCAATTTCTTTTTTTCCGAAAATACGATCATCAGGAGTAAGCACCAACTGGTCTATTTTTTCGACAGTTGCTTTGTCATTCCATTTTATAGTTTGTGCTTTTTTCCAGTCAACTGAAAATTTGCCATCAATTTCCTTTCCGTATTGCATCATGGTTGCACCAATAGAATCTCTTACCCAATTGGTAAACTGGCGATAATCATTATTGGTAATTTCTGTTGCATCCATCCAAAAACCGTTAATGGAAACTTGCTTATTGCGCGCAGTGAAGGCATAATTCATGTCTTCATCACTTGGTCCCATGTGGAAAGTTCCTGGCGGGATATATACCATGCCGGGTGGCTTGGTCAGGTTATACTTACTTGCAGGAGCGACTCCGTGTAATTGACCGTCATCGGGCAATCCTTTACTTGAGCTTCCGCCTTTACATCCAGCCATGCTAAGTGCAACGGCCAGAACCATCAGGATGGACAGGTTTTTCATTTTCATAATTTTGAAGGGTATCGGCAAAAAATAATGTTTTCGGAACATCTTGAATACAAGTTTAGCGTTAATTTTTTAAAAATCAAAACTTTCAATATGGTAAATTTCTTAACGGTTGCCCGCAATAAATTATTGTACAGGTTTAATATTAAACTTTTGCACACTTTTTAAACGTTGCATTAATGCATCTATTTCAGTTACAGGAGGTTCGCAGGAATAATCCCTGCAAAGGTAAATCAGTGGCTTTTCGCCAATTAATTTGCCTTGGAGCAATGGAAATTCATTATTTCCTTGGGTTGCGGATTGAAAAATTTTGTAAGGAATAAAATTACTGAAAAATTCTCTTTTTATCTTAGTTAAATTTTCCCCAATTAATACAATTTCCGGAATTATGTACGAAACCGATTGAATAATAGTTGCCCAAATGGCAAACGATGACGGATATTTTATTATTGCATTTGAAAGCAACGAACTTATTTGGATTGCTCTTTTTTTCCAAAGAGGTTTATCGAATATTGTGGATAAATATAAAAGGTTAAAACCCATTACAGAATTGCCCGACGGAACCGCGCCGTCGTGCACTTCTTTTTTTCTTATTATTATATCTTCCTGATTTTTGTGCGTGTAAAAGAAAAACCCTGTTTCTTCTTCACTAAAATTATTAATAACAAATTCAGTTATTGCTTTTGCTTTTGAAAGATAATTTGTATCTCCGGTAATTTCCTGCAACTGTATTAATGCTGCTATCAAAAACGAATAATCATCTAAAAAAGCAGGAAATTTCGATTCGCCCTTTTTATAAGTATGGTTGAAAAGATGCTCGCCTTTTCCTGCAAAACTTTTAAGCAAGAACTGCATATTATTAATAGCAAGTTCTTTGTATTCGTCGTTGCCCGAAGCAGCGTAAGCTTTACTGCATGCAATATTCATTAATGCGTTCCAGCTTAATAATATTTTGTCGTCTAATTGCGGATGTATTCTTTTTTCCCGTTGCTCGAGTAATATTTGTTTTGATTTTCTTAATCTTATTAATAAATCAGTTTCTGAAATATTATGTTGTTTTGAAAAATCATCAGCACTTATTAATACGCGAAGAATATTTTTCCCTTCCCAATTTCCATTTTCAGTTACATTATAAAACGCACAAAATAATTCTGCGTCTTCTTTTAATATCGCATCAATTTCTTTTTTGCTCCACACATAATATTTTCCTTCTTCGCCTTCACTGTCTGCATCAAGCGCGGAGTAAAATCCGCCTTCAGGCGATAGTAATTCTCTTTTAATAAACTCCATTGTTTCAATAATGGTATCGCGGTACAAATTATTTTTTGTCAGCAAATAAGCTTCGCTCAATACAGTTATTAATAAAGCATTATCGTATAACATTTTTTCAAAGTGTGGAGCGAGCCATTCAGCATCGGTTGAATACCTCGCAAAACCGCCACCAGCCTGATCATTAATACCGCCGTAAATTATTTTATCAAGACTAAGGCAAGCTTGTTTTAATGCGATTTCATTTTGGGTAAAATAATAATAATGCAATAAAAATTGAATGGTAAATGTTTGCGGAAATTTTGGCGCTTTTCCAAAACCACCATCTTTTGTATCGGCAGATTTCATGATGTTTTCAAAAATGAGATCGAGATTTTTTTTGTTGAAAACTGCATTAAAATCTTCATCGCTTTCATTTAATTTATTAATGCCAAATGAATTTGATTTTGATAAATGTTCAACAAGGTTTTCTGCCTGCGCATTTATTTCATGTTTTTTTTCGTTGAAAGATTTTGAAATACTTATTAATACGTCTTTCCACGATGGCCGGTTGAATGCAGCCAGCGGCGGGAAATAAGTGCCGCCGTAAAACGGTTTTTTATCGGGTGTTAAAAAAACATTCAACGGCCAGCCGCCGCTGCCAGTCATTGCCTGAACAGCATCCATATAAATATGATCAAGGTCGGGCCTTTCTTCACGGTCAATTTTTATGCATACAAAATGTTCGTTCATTAATGCTGCGGTTTCTTCATCTTCAAAACTTTCATGTTCCATAACATGGCACCAATGGCACGCAGAATATCCGATGCTAACCAATATTGGTTTGTCTTCTGATTTCGACTTTTGCAAAGCTTCTTCGCTCCACGGAAACCAATCAACGGGATTATGCGCATGCTGCAATAAATAAGGGCTGGTTTCTTTGGCTAACCGGTTTGTAAAACTTGCCATTTATAACGTGTTGTTTTTAACCTTAACGAATTTTGTTGCAGATAGTTTAGATCGTGAATGGCCAATGGTGAGTAGTCAATTTTTTGCTGACTATTCACTATTGACCATTCACGAAAATCGTTAAGATTTCAATTATAAAACTGCTATTTTCTTTTTAAAATAGTCGATAAATATTTCTCTAAAGCAGAAACCATTGATGGAGCTAATGGTTGTGGCGCCTTAATATCAATCGTTAATCCTGCATCCTGCACGGCTTTGGAAGTGTTGTTTCCGAAAGCACCGATTTTGGTTCCGTTTTGTTTATATTTTGGAAAATTATCCATCAGGCTTCTTACGCCGCTTGGTGTAAAAAAGCAAATAATATCATATTCGCTTTTCGCCATTATTTCCTTGATATTATTACTGATGGTGCGGTACATAAAAGGAGTTGCAAAACCGCAATTATTATTTTTCAGCCAGTTTACTATTTCATTATCCTGTTGATTTTCCGAACAAGGATATAAAAATTTTTCATTTTCCTTGTGTTTATTAATAACGTCAAACATGCTTTTATTGGTGCCATCTGCGCCATAAAAAACTTTTCGTTTTCTGTATAAAATAAATTTCTGAAGATATAAAGCAACAGCTTCTGTAATGCAAAAATATTTGGTATCCTGCGATACATTTATTTTCATTTCTTCACACATTCTGAAAAAATGATCAATTGCATGGCGGCTTGTAAAAATAACTGCGGAGTAACCTGCAATATCAATTTTTTGCTTTCTGAAATCTTTTGCGGGAATGGGGTCTAAAATAATAAAGGGATGAAATGCAAGTTCTACACTGTACCTTTTGGCCAGTTCAAAATAAGGAGACTTATCAGTTTCCGGTTTAGGCTGTGTAATTAAAATTTTTTTTACCGTTTTTACAGGTTCTTTCGCCACTGCGTGTTTTTCCCCATTTTTTATCATACCAGTTCACGATGGATTTTGCGAAAATTAATAAGCTTTTTCCAGGTAAGTTAACAACACCTTGTAAATCAAAAGCAGGGGTGCTATTTCAAAGGCGCAAAGGTAAAGAAAAAAATATAATATACTTACTTTTATTTCACTCCTTATTGCTGGGTACGCGGCAATAACCCTATAGATTAATATAATGGAAAGTACGCAATAGGAAATTGTGATGGTTATTTCCCGTGTGGCCTGACTGGAAAATGCCATAATTATTAAAAATGGCAGTAATAAAATACCGATCATTTTATTGGCCATGTACACGATAAAAATGTAAGTGTCTGTTGCATTGGAAATATTAAATATCCATCCGGCAGTTTTTAAAATAACAAACTTGAACAGGTAAAGCACCGCAACAAAAAACACGCAATCCGTGCATAAAAGCCAAAAATTTATGCCCGGCGCAAACTGGTAATAGATAAGTAAAAAACAAACATACAAGCCGCCAGAAATTACAAATAAAATATTAAGCAATAAAGATGGCAAAGGCGTTTGCAAAAGCTGGTCGCGGATTTGCTGCTGCCGCATGGAGCCGCGAAAAAAAAGAGAAATAATATAATCAAGATATTTTGAAAAGAAAACCCGTATTAATGCGAAGTATAAAAAAAGGCCAGCCAGCAAATAAAATAGTCCATCCTCCGAATCTGGTTTTCGTTCCCGGATAAATTGCAACTGTGGTTTTCCTAAAAAATTAAACCAAGCATTTTGTTCCAGGATTTTGCGGAACGAGAAAATTTTTAATGAAATATCTGCCTTTCTTTTTTCCGCAATAATTGAATCATTAATGTGCGTTTGCAGGCTATCTTTTTTTATTAATAAAGAATCTGCAGCATTAATAATTTTTGCCGAAGTATCTTTTTGTAAATTATTTTTTTGAAGATTAACCGATGAATCTTTTTTAATAACAGTGTCAGCAGCTTGCTGAGAAAAGCTTTGGAAAAACAATAAACATAGAAAAAAAGAAGAGAAAAATTTTGTCACTTTTTGTAGTTGGTTTGCAAAAATATTATAGTAATCGCATTACATGAAATTCATTTTGATAAACACTGCATTCAATAAAATTTACTGATTAATAACATCAGAAAAAATTTACATAACCCAAATGAATTTTTGCATTGCGCAAGGTTAATTCCGTATCGTCTCTCTTTCCAACGGCATAAGAAATATTAAAAATACCAGCCTTCGTTTCAAACGCCATTCCTAATCCAATGCCTAAATAAGTATGGTTCAAACTATAATTCGGAATATCATTTTTTGCCCAGCCCAAATCTAAAAAAGAAAACAAAAATGAATTTTGCCCAACCAAATATCTGTACTCAAAAGTACCCACTGCATATTGCGTGGCATAAATACTTTCTTCATCAAAACCTCTTAATAATTTATAACCACCAATTTGGTACAATTCATTTAAATAACTATTTGCACTTTGGTAAACGCCGCCATTAAAACCAAGCTTTAATGTTGCCGCATGCCCAATCGGGAAATAATGTGCTGCAACCATTTTTAAACGAAACTGGTAGCTGCTTAATTTTACAGAATCATATAATGAATTGAATGAAAAACCAGAGTCTGAAGGATCTTTCAATTGAACTATTGCTGTATTTTTTTTAATCTTTTTTGTACCTATTGTTCCTGTAAAAGAAAACTCATTTCCGCGTTGCGGATTAAACCGGTAATTGGTATTATTAAATTCATAGTTCAAACCAAAACTTATTGAACTTACATCAGCAATTGAATCTGGCAATTGGTGCAATGCAATCACTTGTTGCGTATCAACGCTTAGTAAAGTAGATGACATTGCCTGTATAAAAACCGTTGTTGTTTGCGTGGCAGAAGTTGAATATTGAACGCCAAGTAATGCACTAAGATTTAAATAAGAAGAATCTTTTTTGAAAAGATTAAAATCAAAATTTACCCCAAACGGCGAATTAAATAAATAAGGTTGCAGAAACGAAATATCCAGCCGCGGCGATTTTTGCTGAACTTGCTGCCAATCCAAACCAATACTTTCTCCATTGCCAAATGAATTTTTCAGGTTAACTGTTGCTTGCCCTGTAACCAATAATTTTCCCGAAGTTGCTGCATTATCGCTTGGCACAAAACCAACAAGTGCATCTATCTGGCTGCTCTTTTTTGGTTTTAAATAAAGATTAATAACAGAACCAGTTCCGAGCAAAGTAACATTCCACGGTTGCAATTCCTGCACATATGGAAGCTCAAGAATTTTTTTAGTAATGCCTGCCAATTTTTCTTTTCTGTAAATACTTCCGTTGGGAATATTTAAATAATGCTGTAAAAATTCGCCGGAAATTTTTCCCGTTCCATACACACGGATGCTGTCGATTTTATAAAGTGGGCCTTTATCAATTTTTAAATTGGCCGTTAAATTTCCATTTGAAATATTAATGCTATCCAAAGAAATTTTTGCAAACGGATAACCATTGTTTTCAAAATAGTTCAGCATCAATTGTTGCGAACTTTGAAACTGTTTGTAATTGATTGTTTTGTTTGAAAAATTTTTTTCGTTCCAGTTGGCGCTGTTTAATATTTCCGGGTCAATATTTTTGGTATTAATATTTACCCATTTATAAATTTCGCCGGTATATAATTGCACGGAAGCTTGCGCAGAATCAGTTTTAATACTATCGATAGAAGTGGTTAAATAACCTTTAGCCTGTAATATTGCGGGCAATTCATAAATATAATCAAGACAAAGATTTTTGGTTTTGAATGAAGTTTGAAAGCCGAAATTTTTTTGTATAAAAACCGAATCTTTATCAACCGAAATTATTTTTAGTTGATACTGAGCATAACTGTTGCCGGCGCACAACAAACCAATCAATGTAATTAAGCAGCAGTATAACCTTAATTTTGCCATCTTATCTTTCAAAATATTTCACAATAATCAATAAAAATAAGCAATCGGATGGCAGGCATTTATATTCATATTCCTTTTTGTAAACAAGCCTGCTTCTATTGCAATTTTCATTTTTCCACCTCGTTAAAATTAAAAAACGATTTTGTTGCCGCTTTATTGAAGGAAATAGATTTTAGGAAAGAATATTTACAAAATGAATTGGTTGAAACTATTTATTTCGGCGGCGGAACGCCTTCATTATTGCTTGAAACTGATTTGCAGTTCATCTTGCAAAAATTAGATTGCACATTTAATATTTCCAAAACCGCAGAAATTACGCTGGAAGCAAATCCTGATGATATTACAAAAGAAAAATTAAAAGCCTGGAAAAATTGCGGCATTAATCGTTTGAGTATCGGCGTTCAATCTTTTTTTGAAGAAGATTTGATTTGGATGAACCGCGCGCACAATTCAACGCAGGCAATTAATTGTATTAATAATGCATTGGCAGAAGGATTTGAAAATATGTCTGTCGATTTAATTTATGGAACGCCCGGCTTAACAAATGAAAAATGGAAAAATAATGTCCATCAATTGATTGATTTAAATATTCCGCATCTTTCCTGCTACACATTAACGGTTGAACCGAAAACTGCGTTGAATAAAATGATTAATGAAAAAAAAGTTGCCGATATAAATCCTGAACAACAAGCCGAACAATTTATTTTATTAATGAACTGGCTGAACAATGCAGGTTACGAACATTATGAAATTTCAAATTTTGCAAAACCCGGCAAGCGAAGCAAACACAATTCATCTTATTGGCAACAAAAAAAATATTTGGGTTTAGGCCCGTCGGCGCATTCTTTTGATGGTGAATCGCGCCAATGGAATATCGCAAACAATTCGTTGTACATCCAATCGATTATTAATAACAATTTATCTTTTGAAAAAGAAAAATTAACGCGCATAGAAAAACTAAATGAATACATCATGATTTCATTAAGAACAATGGAAGGTTGCGATTTAAATAATGTAAAAGAAAAATTTGGTGTGCAAGAAGCGAATGAATTATTAATAAATGCAGAAAAATATATTCAACAAAAAAAGATAGCAAACATTAATGGAAGATTGATATTAACGACAGAAGGAAAATTGTTTGCCGACGGAATTTCGTCATCATTATTTTTTGAAAATTAATGATGATTAATAAAATTTTTCACATACCGGAAAGCCTGCGCCGCCGATAAAATCACAACTATAATTAATATAGCTGTAGATCCAAAACTATGATATGAAAAAGGCATCATAAATTATTTCTTACTATTTAAACAAGTGAATCTTCAATAAGTTTAAAGCCATTTTTTGCTTTCACATTTGTCCACAAAATTTTATAAATCATTTCTGCAATTGGCATTTCTGCGTTTACTTCTTTATTAATAATGTACATGCATTTGCACGCGTTGTAACCTTCTGCAACCATGTTCAGCTCCAGCTTTGCCGCGTTTACTGAATATCCTTTTCCAATCATATTTCCAAACGTGCGGTTGCGGCTAAACAACGAATAACAAGTTACCAATAAATCGCCCAAATACACAGAAGCCGCATAGTTTGCAATTTTTTTGGATGATGAATTTTCATCATTTTCATGCACACCAACTTCAATATGTTTTATGCCGACTTTATGTAAAAAGCCAGCCATTTCATCAGCGCAGTTTGCAATAAAAACGCTCAAAAAATTATCGCCATATTCCAATCCATGTGCAATGCCTGCACCAAGCGCATAAATGTTTTTTAAAATGGCCGCATATTGCACACCATACACATCATTATTAATAACGGTATTTAAATAATCGGTTTTAAAATTGGCCGCAATTTGTTTTGTAATGGTTTCATTAATGCCGGAAAAAGTTAAGTACGACAATTTTTCCGCAGCAACTTCTTCGGCATGGCAAGGCCCCATTATTGTAAAATAATCATTAATGTTTACCTGGAAATTATTATTCAAATAATCATTTAGCAATAAATTTTCTTCAGGAAGAATTCCTTTAACAGCGGAAATTATTTTCTTTCCTTCAAAAATATTTTTAGGTAAATTTTTTAACGTATCAACAATATAAGCCGAAGGGACACCAATAATTATAAACTCAGAATCATTAATAATTTTACTTACATCGCAACTCACATTAAACAATGTATTATCAAAATAAACCGAACTTATATAATTGGGATTGTGATGGCGCGTTTGCAAATGTTTTCTGATGGCTTCATTCCTTATCCACCAGTTAATATGCACTTTATTATCCGTAAGAATTTTAGCCAGCGCTGTGGCCCAACTGCCGCTTCCGATGATTCCGAATTGCAAATTATGAGTTGTAATTTATTGGTTGTAAGTTATAAGTTTTGCATGAATAAATCAGGAATGTTTATTCATGCAAAATATCGTGTTATTAATAAAAGTTTTTTTATTAACCCGGCAGATAATTTTCTATTAAGCATCCGTTGCGTCGCACCCTTGTACTGTAAGTTCTTTATTCAGCAATAAATTTTCAATACTTAAAACTTATTACTTACAACTTATTACACTAATCTTTCTTCACTTCAAACAACTTTTCTTTTGGAACCACTTGTACTTTTGTTCCGTCATTTAAAGTTTTGCTTACAATACTATAAGGCCCGGTTATCACTTCATCGCCTTCTTTTAAACCATCGGTAACTTCAATATTATTAATATCCTGGATGCTGGTTTTTACTTTTACTTTTTTCACTGTTTTATCAGCTTTCAAAATAAAAACCACTTCATCCAAATCACCTGAAGAAGCCGTTGCTTTTGTATTGTCAGAACCGCTTTCATCATCTTTTGGTTTAGTAACCTTGGCAGCGGAAGTACTATCCGATTTCTTTTCGCGCGTTGTAACCGCATTAATAGGCACAGACAAAACATTTGGATGTGTGTTCGTTTGTATATCGCCACTCGCGCTCATTCCCGGCCTGAAGGCAAAACTTTTTGGCCTTTTTGGATCAATCAAATCTTTATAAGATTGCGGATCCAACCTGATATGGACTTTATAATTCGTAACATCATTGCTTGTTGTTGCAGTTGTAGTTGCCGTTGCTACGCTGCTCGCAATCTGTGTTACAACACCTCTGAATTTTCGGTTATTATATGCATCAACTTCTACGATAGCAGAATCGCCAAGGCGCACTTTTGGAATATCGTTTTCGCCAACATCAACAATGGCTTCAATTTTACTCATATCTGCAACGCGCATCATTTCTGTTCCTGCCATCATATTATTACCAATTACGCGCTCGCCTTTTTTTACACTTAATAAAGAAATCACGCCATCAATTGGTGAATACACAGTTGCCCTGCTTAAATTTTTTGCAGCAATAGCAAGGTTTGCAGAAGCGCTTACCGCGCCAGCCTGGTTGCCAATAATACTTTGTTGCGCAGCATTGTAATTTGCTTCTGCAGTTCTTAATGCACTTTCTGCCTGGTCAAATTCTGATTGAGAAACCACTTTATCTGCAAGCAATTGCTTTTCGCGATCATAAGTTTTTTGTGCCTGGTTTAATGCAGCTTTTAATCCCGGCAATTGCGCAGCACTGTTGGAAACCACGGCCTGTTGCTGGTTCAATTGTGCAGAAGCCTGGTCGTGCTGGGTTTTATAAATGTCTGCATAAATCTTTGCAAGCTCTTGCCCTTTTTTCACACTATCGCCTTCCATTACTGTCAGTTCAACAATTTCACCGGCAATGTCCGGACTTATTTTTACTTCTATTTCGGGGTAAATTTTTCCGCTGGCAGTTACTACTTCTGTAATATTTCTTTTAATAACTTTTTCGGAAGAAACTTTTATTCCTTCATCTTTTCCGAATGCGCCACTTTTTTGCAATGCTATTAATGTAACTATTACAACAGCCAGAATAATGAGCACCCAAAGTAATTTTTTATTCATAAAATAACAGTTATACTTTTTATAATTTCAATCCGAGGCCTTTGTAAAATTCAAGCACCTTCATTTTAAAAACATAATCAAATTGAGAAGACAATAAATCGATCGTGGCTTTAAAATAATTATTCTGGTTCGTTAATAAATCGATGGTATTTAACAAACCAACATTGTATCTTTTTTGTGCATAATCATAACTTCTCTTGGTTGCATCCACAGTAATTTTATTTGCCTGAAATTTTTGAAGCGCTGTTACAGCAGCATTATAAGCCTGATAAATATTTTGTTTCAATGTAAGATTATCTGATTCCAGTTGCAATTCGCTGTTCCTGATATTTAGTTTTGATTTTTGATAATTGGTTTTTAAAATGCCGCCGTTTAATATCGGAACATTTACAGACAAACCAACCTGCTCAGCAAGATTTTGATTCAATTGACCGAAGTAAGTTTGATTGCCAGGACTATACAACGACGCAGTACTAATATAACCAGAACCGAAACCCCCATACATTGAAAAAGTAGGATACATAGCACCTCTTGAAGCATCAGAAAATTTCTTCGACGCTTTTATTTGCAACTGATCATATTTTTGCAATGGTTGATTTTGCAATGCAAGTGTGAAAACATTTTGCGGCTGCAATTCAGCAATAGCTTCTACAGGAATTTTATCAACCGGCGGGGTATCTAAAACAAAAGGAGCGGCTGCATCCAAACTCATATATGCCTTTACCGTTAATGCGGCCTGATCAACATTTGCTTTGGCAGTAACCAATGCAGAACTATCCTGCGCAACCTGTGATTCTAATTCAGCGGCATTTAATTCCGGCAAAGTTCCGGCGCTAACTTGTTTTTGTGTATTAATTAATTGCGCCTGCGATTGGCTCAATTGCAAAGCCGCTGCCTTTGCAGTTTCTGTCGTTAATAAAAATTGTAAATATGCATTGGCAACATTCAAGGAAATATCATTTCTTAATTTCTCCGTATTTGCATTTGCCGCGAGGTAAGAAAATTCGTTGCCGGCAATTATATTTTTCTGGTTGAAAAAATTAAAAATGTTTACACCGGTTTGCAATTGGTAATTTCCCGAAAAATAATTGGTGGTTATTAATGTAAAATTTGTCGGGTCCTGGTGGCGGCCGGAGTTGAACCCTTCATTGCCGCTAAATGCCAATGTTGGTATCTGCGCCAATTTGCTTTGCTTATAAGTAAGCTGCGAAATGCGCGCTTGCACATCGGCCTGTTTTACAGAAATATTATTGGAAACCGCGTAATCGACACATCTTTTTAAATCCCACTTGTCTGTGGTTTGTGCGTTTGTTAGATAAGGTTGTACAATGAGGAAGGTCAGGCCCCAAAGCAGTGGTAGTTTTTTCAAGATCATAAATCAAAATTAATTGTCATCATCATTTCAATGGCGGATTTGTGATAAACGGCCATTAAAATTTATTTTGCTAAAATACTGATTTGAAAAGCACCAGCAAATAATAAAAAAGTTAAAAGCCAATCAAAATTTCCAAATAAGAAACTTCAGCTACAAAACTGTAAATGAGAAATATGAAATACGAAGTAAGAAATTTATAGGCTTTTGCTTATTAATCGATCATTTATAACTTATTACTTAAAACTTACAACTCATTTCAATCTTATTTCAATTACTTTAGAATTATTCCTTTAAAACAACTCTTTGTTTTGCTGTTACAAAATAAATAACCATAAAAGCGGCAAGCACGCCAATTCCCGTTAATGCGGTTATTGGTTGATCAATGGCAATACTGATTCCAACAAAAACATAAGCTGCAATAAAAATGATTGGCAGCAGCGGATATAATTTCATGGAATAAATTCCGGTACCATTTAAATGTTTTGTTTTTTTGCGCAGCATAAAAATTGCACCGGCAGAAGTTGCCATGCCAAAGCAATCTAAAAAAATAGTAAAGCCAAGAATTTTATCGAATGTATTTGCAAAAAAAAGTATCACGATGCAAGTTGCCGCAAATGCTGTTAATGATACAACAAGCACTTCTCTTTTTTCTGTTTTCTTTTTAAATGGTGCAGGCAAAACGCCGTCTTCGCTCATTGCAAACATTACGCGCGGGTTGCTCATTAATAATGCATTTACATAGGCAAGAACAGATAAAAATAATAATCCTGAAAAAATATTTCCGCCAGTTTCGCCAAATAATTTTGATGCAACCACTTTTGCAATTTCATTTTTTGCTTTCAAATCATCAAAGCCCAAAACTTTATAATAAGAAAAATTTACAAGCAGGTATAAAGAGATAATAATGGCAATACCAAAAAATATACCGCGCGGTATATTTTTAGAAGGTTTGTCAACTTCACTGCCAAAATTTATAGTTTGCTGATAACCGCCATAAGTAAACGAAACCGCCACCAGAGCCATTCCGAAAGCTTTTGCATAACCCATCCAGTTTGTTGGATGAATGATGGTTGAAGCAACGCCAGCATAATGTGTTGATGGCATAAAAAGCGCAACAATCAGCATAATTATCATGCTGATTTTAATAATCATTAATAAATTTTGCGTTTTCGCACTCATCTTCAAACCCATTAAATTTATTCCATAAAATAATATAATGGCAGCCATGGCGATTAATGATTTTACAATATCTGAAGCGCCATGCGCAAATACAACTTGGCTAATGTAACCCGCACCAATAATAGCAACGCCACTTAATGATGCAGCGTTTGAAATAAGAATAATACAATTGATAGAAAACGCAATGGAAGGATGATATGCGTAAGAAAATATTCTGTAATAACCGCCAGTTACCGGATATCGCGAACCAATTTCTGCATACGTTAATGCGCCGCACAATGCAATTAACCCACCTGCAATCCATGCCGCAAAGTAAATGGTTGGATCGTTTGCTGCACGCGCAGATGTAGACGCAGTGCGGAAAATGCCCATGCCAATTACAAGCCCTACAACGATCATCGTAAAATCGAACAGGCTAAGTTTTGATTGTTTATTATTCATAAGCAGGAGCGCAGTTATTTTATTTTGAATGGCAGGCAATTTGATAATATCAACAGGCAATCAAGATAACGAAATAATCTATACTAACTTTGGCCAGCTCATACCAAAATAAATTTTGATGAAAAAAATTGTATTGCTTATCAGTTTAATTTCAAATTCAGTTTTATTAATAGCACAAAATGATACAACATTTTCAATTGCAGATTCTGCAAAAGTGCAGACACTTGATGAAGTAATTATAAAATCCTACAATCAAAACAGAAAGCTAATTGACGTTGCTGCGCCTGTAAATTATGTTGGGCAAACACAGTTAAACCGTTTTAATACAACAAGTATTTTGCCTGCACTAAATATTAATCCCGGCGTAAGAATGGAAGAAAGATCCCCCGGAAGTTACCGGTTAAATATTCGCGGAAGTTCTTTGCGTTCGCCATTTGGTGTGCGGGATGTAAAAGTTTATTGGAACGATATTCCATTAACTGATCCCGGCAATAATACCTACTTAAATGAATTGGGTTTTTATAATTTTCAATCTATAGAAATTATTAAAGGCCCGGCTGGAAGCCTTTATGGCGCTGGCATTGGCGGCGCAATGCTTATTAATAGTTTGCCAAACAACTGGCAAAAAAGTATTAATGCAGATTATAGTTACGGAAGTTTTGCAACGAATAATATTAATGCAAACGTTCGTTTTGGAAATGAAAATAATCAGAATAATTTTTCTTATTCACATCAAACAAGTGATGGCTATCGGCAGCAAACGCAGATGCGGCGCGACATTGCATCTTGGGAAACAAAAATTAAATCAACAGAAAAACAAACTATTCACGCATATATTTTATACAGCGATTTATTTTATCAAACGCCTGGTGCATTAACGCTGGCTCAATATAATACCAATCCAAAACAGGCAAGGCCTGGCTCAGGAACCGCGCCAGGCGCGGTTCAGAACAAAGCTGCTATTTATCAAAAAACTTTTATTGCGGGCTTCAGCAGTGAATATCATATTAATGATCACTGGCAAAATATTACTGCAGTTTATGGCGCATACACAGATTTTTTAAATCCAGGAATCCGCGTTTATGAAATAAGAAAAGAGCCGCACTTTGGTGGACGAAGTGTTTTTCAATACAATAAAAAAATAAACGAATCTGCCTTGCAAATCAATTTTGGAACGGAAGCACAGAAAGGATTTTTTAATACAAAAGATTTTAATAATAAAAATGGCGTCAGCGATTCTTTGCAAACAGATGATAATATTAATAGCTGGACGTACACCATTTTTGCGCAGGCTGATTTAAAATTACCTCACGGATTTATTATTACTGCCGGCGTTAGTTATAATAAATCGTCTGTACAATTTACTCGTTTATCAAACGTGCCGCCGACTTTGCAGTCGCGAACTTTTGAAAATAAATTGCCACCGCGTTTAGCCATTCTTAAAAAAATAACAGAATCAATTTCTTTGTACGGCAGCGTTGCGCGCGGGTTTTCAACGCCGGCAATTTCTGAATTATTAAGAACTGACGGAACGATTGGAACCAATCTTCAACCAGAAGATGGAATAGATTATGAAATAGGAACGCGTGGAAATTTGTTTCGCGGAAGATTGTATTTTGATGTAAACGCTTTTTTCTTTCATTTAAAAAATACCATTGTTGAACGCATTGATACCAACGGTGTTTTTTATTATGTAAATGCAGGTTCTACAAGGCAAAATGGAATTGAAGGTTATCTTTCTTACCAGTTAATTGATAACGCAAATCAATGGTTAAGCGCTGCAAAAATATTTGTAAGTTATGCGTGGGACGATTTTCATTATATAAATTTTAAACAAGTCAGCACCGATTTTTCCGGTAATAAAATGCCCGGCGTTGCGCCGCAAGTTTTAATTGCAGGATTTGATATTAATACAAAAACTGGTTTTTATATTAATGCAACTTATAATTATACAGATAAAATTTATTTGAATGATGCCAATACAGATCGTGCAAATTCCTACAATTTATTAGGCGCGCGGATTGGTTATAAAAACATTTTTCATGCAAAATGCAAACTAAATATTTTTGGTGGCGGAGATAATTTATTAAATACAAAATACAGTTTGGGAAATGATATCAACGCCGCCGCCGGAAGATATTACAATGCCGCACCAGGAATAAATTTTTATGTTGGAATTTCTTTGAGTGATTTGTTGTGAGTTGTTGGCTGTTAGCTGTTAGCTGTTAATGCAATTAAATCTTCAAAGTTTATTTTATTCTATCTAAAAAATAAAAATAGTATTAATAAACAGCCAACAACCAACGGTCAACGGCCATCTTTTCCTTTCATCTATTGACTGTTAACTGTCATCTTTTTCCCATACATTTGCAGCGATTTTGGTTCACGCATTGGCGTGATTAAAAGGGAAGTCCGGTGTAAATCCGGCGCTATCCCCGTAGCTGTAAGTTCTTATTCAGTTTACAATTTGCAGTTTTCAGTCGACAGTTTGTTTTGGACTTTATTAATAATTTCAAAACAATATTGAAACTGAAAATTGACAACTGAAAACTATTTTTTCAATCTGCATACCACTGTCGAATTATTATCAACGATGGGAAGGTGTTGGAAAAAAGAACGAGCCAGAAGACCTGCCAGATAAAACATATTCATCGCTAAGCTTTCGGGTGAAAGGCAGGCGGGGTATAGCTTTTAGTATTTATATCCTTTCAGGCACGCCTGTAATTGCTTCGGTGAATTTTTATTATAACGCATTTCTTTTGTGTAAGAAAGTATGTTCGTAAGGCAACAATTATATTATTTTATTTGCAGTGTTTTTTTTACGCTGTCTTTATTTTTGTTGCAGGCACAACAACATGCAGACAGTTCTTCTTCATTAAAAAAAGTAATTGTTACTGCACAAAAAAAACCAATTGGTTTTACAACACCAGTTCCCGTTCAAACCATAAACCACGAAGCGCTGCAACAAATAAATGCGGAATCAGTTGCAGATGCTGCTAAATATTTTTCAGGTGTATTAATAAAAGATTATGGTGGCATTGGCGGATTAAAAACAATTTCTGTAAGAAGCCTTGGCGCATTAAATACAGGATTAATATATGATGGCATTCCTGTTGCAGATGCGCAAACCGGGCAAATTGATTTAGGCAAGTTTTCATCAACGTTTGTGCAAACGCTTGAGTTGTCGCAGGCAAACCCGCAACAATTATTATTGCCTGCAAGAGTATATTCATCTGTGGCAATCCTTGGCGTTACAACCAATATTTATAATGCAAAAAATTTCACTGAAAAAAAATGGCAGGCTGGCATTAAGCAAGGGTCATTTGGTTTATGGCAACCGTTTGCAGGCATTTATTTTCCAACGGGAAAAAATTTTATAATCAGTGCAAACGCAGAAGGGGTGAAGGCTTCAGGAGATTATCCGTATTATATTAATAACGGATCTTTTTCGCAAAAAGCAAACCGCAATAATTCTGATATCAAATCTTTGCAGGGAGAAATAAATATTGTAAAACAATTTTCAGATAGCTCGCAATGGCAAACAAAAGTTTGGTATTATACTTCTGAAAGAGGTTTGCCGGGAAGTATTATTTTCTATAATAACATTTCCGTTCAGCGTTTGTGGGATAAAGATTTTTTTGCGCAAACACGTTATCAAAAAAAGTTTAGTGCAAATACATCATTATTAATTTCAGCAAAATACAGTTCGTTATTTACAAGATATAAAGATCCGAATTTTTTAAACAATGCCGGCGGATTGGATGATCGTTATACGCAAAATGAAATTTATGTAAGCGCTGCATTAAGCCACAAATTTGGAAAATATTTTTCTGCATCAATCGCTTCAGACTTTGCATCGGCGCACCTTTCAGCCAATATTACTCCGTTTGCAACGCCAACGCGAAACACATTTTGGAACAGTGTTGCTGTTCAATTTGCAAAAAATAATTTTCAAATAAATGCATCATTATTAAACACAACAGTTAATGATCAAACAAAAATTGGTACGGCTGCTATTAATAAAAATGAAGTAACGCCAACTATTGCTGCGAGTTATAAACCAAATGAAAAAAGCCCGTTTTTGTTTCGTGCTTTTTATAAAAATATTTTTCGCTTGCCAACTTTTAATGATCTCTACTATACTTATATCAACAATATTAATCCGAAACTGCAGCCCGAATATTCAAAACAATATAACGCCGGGATTACTTATTCAAAAAATTTCAATTCAATAATAAAACAACTGAGCATAAGTGCTGACGGATATTATTATACTGTAAAAAATAAGATTATTGCGGTGCCATCACAAAACCTTTTTGTGTGGACTATTGAAAATTTAGGCAAGGTGCATATAAAAGGAATTGACATTAATACGGAAGCAAATGGAAACATTACTTCATCAATAAAATGGTCTGCACGAATCGCATACACCCTGCAACAGGCGCAGGATGTAACCAATCCATCAAGTACAGAATACAAAAATGAAATTCCTTATACGCCGGATAATTCCGGATCTGCATTGCTATCTTTTTATTATAAAAAATGGAATGCCGGTTACAGTATTTTATTTTCAGGAACGCGGTATGCGCTTGGTGAAAATAATCCTGATAATGAATTGCCGGGTTGGGATACGCATGATTTTTTTGTTGCGCGCAATATCAGGTTTTCAACTTTTACAACAAACATAAAAGCAGAAATAAATAATCTTTTCAACGAAAGATATGATGTGATAAGATATTATCCCATGCCCGGAAGATCATATAAAATCAGCATTACATTTACTAATTTATAAAACAACGGAAATGAAAAAAATCGGAATTTATTTTGTAGCAGCATTGGTTATTATTGCTTCGTGTAAAAAATCGGATGTTGTAAAAACAACGCCAAAAGTGACTACTGGCGTGTATTCGCTGAACCAGGGCAATTATGGATCAAACAATACAACTATTACTTATTATGATTTTGGGACCAACTTTGCAACGACAGATTATTATAAAAACGTAAATGGTTTTGGCCTTGGCGATACCGGAAGTGATTTCATTATTTATGGCGGAAAAATGTATGTTGTGATGAATGTTTCCGGCAATGTTGCAGTTGCAAATGCACTCACGGCAAAATTTATTGACACGATAAGTTTTACTTCAGGCGGTATTAATAAAGGCCCAGAAAATATTGCTGCTTATGGAAATTATGTTTTTGTTTCATCAACTGATGGAACAGTTTCTGTAATTGATACTACTTCACTTGCAATCGTTAAATCAATTCCGGTTGGCGAAAACCCTGCACAGATGGCCGTTTCAGGGCTTAATCTTTATGTAAGTAACACAGGTGCTTTCAGTACGTCGTATGATTCTACTGTCTCTGTTATTAATTTGGTTTCACTTTCTGAAACAGGTAAAATTACAGTTGGTATTAATCCCGGATCAATTGCTGCAGATGCTTCCGGAAATATTTATGTTGCATGCACAGGCGATTATAATACCATTGGCGCATCATTGGTAAAAGTAAATACCAATACAAATGCCATTGAAAAATCTGCGGATACTGCAGTAGGCATTGTTCGTTTTTATAATAATAATTTATACGTAACGGGCGGCTATCTTGGTGTGGCAGCGGTTCGTGTTTTAAGTACAACAGATTTTAGTGCAGTAAAAACAAACTTTGTAAGCGACGGAACTTCAATAATAAATCCTTACGGTTTGGATATTGATAATGCAACCGGCGATGTGTATGTTGGTGATGCAAAAGATTATGTTTCTTCAGGAACTGTTTTTTGTTTTGATAAAAACGGAGCCAAGAAATTTTCGTTTGGAACAACGCCAAGTGCAAGCCCGATAAAGGTTGTATTGGTTCAGCATTAATAACATTCAGTAAAAACTATTAATAAAGTCTGGAAGAAATTTTATAAAAAATATCTTCCAGACTTTTACACTTACATAGTTCAACACTTGCATTTACTCAATTACCTTTGCAAAAATGCAACGGAATGAAATTACAATTGAATGAATTATTAACGGTAACATTTACCTTATTTGCCGTGATAGATATTGTAGGATCTATTCCATTGTTATTATCACTTAAAAAAAAGATGGGTGTTATTAAAGAATGGAAAGCCACATTAATTTCCGGTGCATTAATGGTTTTGTTTTTATATGTCGGACAAAATTTTTTAAATATACTTGGTGTAGATACGCATTCATTTGCAGTTGGCGGTTCAATTGTAATTTTTATTCTCGGACTCGAAATGGTTTTAGGAATTGAGTTTTTTAAAAGTGATAAAGATGCAAAATCGAGCATCATGGTTCCCATCGCATTTCCATTAATCGCCGGTTCAGGAACGCTCACAACCATCATGTCATTAAAAGCAAATTATGAAGAAACAACGGTGCTGATTGCGATATTAATAAACCTTGTTTTTGTGTACATCGTATTGCGTTCGTTAGACTTTATAGAAAAATTATTAGGCCCTGCGGGAATGATTGCAGTGCGTAAATTTTTTGGTGTAATATTGCTCGCGATAGCAGTAAAAATATTTTCCATCAATGCAAGCGGATTAATAAAATAACTGTTTACATTTTCAGGCCCTGTAGTACAATGGATAGTATAAGAGTTTCCGAAGCTCCAGATCCAGGTTCGATTCCTGGCAAGGCCACTTACCTCAAAAAATTCATTTCCATTCACACTACTGCTTTGATTTGTTGTTTAAAATTGTTTCCAATTTTTTAAGTTTTGCAAGCCAGAATTTATCAAAGAAATTGATGAAGTTCTGCAACTCATGAAAGCCGTCTTGTTTTAATGTACAATATCTTTCTCTGCCAATATCTGTAATTGAAATAAAACCGGCATTGTACATAATTTTTATGTGCTTTGAAACAGCAGGCCTGCTCATCTCAAAGTTTTCCGCCAGTGTATTTATGGTCATGGAATTTTTTGAAAGTAACTGCATCATTTGCCTTCGGCTCGGATCTGCAATTACCTGAAATGCGTCTAGAGTTTGTATGCTCATTTTGTTGGCGCTTTTAAAAGTTCGCCTAATTTGTTGCATAGAAATATCCATCCATTATTATGCGCCATTAAATCTTTAAAGAGCTCAAAACCGCTGTGGACCAGTAATAATTCAGTTCCGCTTTCTATCGGAGTCAGCGTCCAGCTTACTTTTGAAGTGTATGGCGTTTTTGTTACCAGCCAATCATTCTTCCAAACGTAAGACAAATGGGTGAATGGTTTCACCTCTAAAACTTCGCAGACTACAAAGGAGTTGTTTGGATTTGTAAACCTGAAATGATGGCCAACAACAGGCTTAAAATCATTTGGCATAAGCCATTGCTCCATTAACTCTGGTTTGGTTAAATATTCCCAAACTTCCTGCGGGGCTTGGGTAAAATAAAAGGTGTGCTTGATTTCGGTTTGCATAATAAGTAACTTTTAGGTTACTCAAATATATAAGTAACTTTTGAGTTACCCAAATTTCTTAAGACAATTACTTTTACTTCTAACTTAAATTGCAAAAAAAACGTACACCTGTTGTATCAAAACCGTTCACATGCCGATTTTCAGTTTGTCAATTGTATTGAAATAGAAGCAGTTAAAAATCAGCATACAAATTGGAACAGTTAGGTTATGATAAAAAATTATTTTAAAACCGCATTCAGAAACCTGCTGCGTAATAAAATTTATTCTTTTATTAATATCGCACGCTTAAGCCTCGGGCTTGCTTGTGCGATGCTGATTATGTTGTATATAAAAGTTCCGCCTGCTTGGCTGGCAACGAACAAATGGCTGGAGAATGGAGACAAAAGAAGCTGAGCAAAGTATTAATTGTACAAGTGTGCGACGCAACCAATGTTGATTAATAAATAAAAGATCGGACAATAATAAAAAAAGCTAAAAGCGATTGCCTAATAGCTATCAGCCAAAACATTAATTCATTCTTCATACTTATAACCATGTTTAAAAATTATTTCAAAATTGCCTGGAGAAATTTGCTAAGAAATAAAACTTCTTCTATAATAAACATCGGCGGACTTGCCACAGGCATGGCAGTTGCGATGCTAATCGGGCTTTGGGTTTGGGACGAATTGACGTTTGATAAATATTTTAAAAAATTATGATCGCATTGCACAGGTGATGGAGCATCAAACGCAAAACGGAAATATAAGTTCATTTTCGTCGATGCCTTTTCCCATAGGAAAAGAACTTCAAACTGAATACGGAAGCGACTTTAAACATATTGTAATGGCTTCATTTCCGAGCGGCCATATACTAACGTATGGAAATG
>Ga0206963_10028_pt1 | contig 55729 bp, 45 predicted proteins | sample Alteio_BWOrgHeat_28_FD_152958 | JGI IMG/M metagenome (GOLD analysis project Ga0206963, IMG submission 152958) | Enriched cells from forest soil in Barre Woods Harvard Forest LTER site, Petersham, Massachusetts, United States -... | ecosystem: Environmental > Terrestrial > Soil > Temperate forest >... | reverse complement strand
ATGAAAGAAGAGATCTCCTCGTAATGTTAAGTCGATGGCCTCTGCCTCCGGCAAAAGCCGGTACGATTCCAGCAGATGGGGAATCTCTTCGAATTTTTGGTTCAGTCGCAGCAGAGGGGCAAACAGCGCCCTAGCGATCTCCCAGTCGCCTGAGCCAAGGCGAAAAGGCGATAGTTGCGGCGATATCCGCGCGGTAGCTATGTTTACCGAGAAAGGTTTCAATCGATTCCGCCCCGTTCACGTTATTCCATCGAGTAGCACGGGCTCTCGGATCCGCGTTCCGTTAGGATCTTGAGTTGGTATAGATCGGATAAGACTTGGCTTGGGCGGCCGGCAAGCAGGCCGACCCAGGCCCAGTTACTTGCTCCCATGGCGGGCACGTTGGCGCCCCGATTCACCGCCATCGTGTGGGTGCTTTGGAATATTTTGGGGCCTTGGATACCGAGGACCCGTGTCGAGGCGGCGACGCCATAGGCAATTCCCAGAGACCTTCTTGGCGGTTTTTTCCAACTAAGTGCGGGAATGCTTGGTTTTCCATAAAGCTGAATTGAGAGCACATTCTTGTAGAAGGTCACCGGATCGAGATCAAAAGCGCTCGAGAGGATCTCTGCGATATTCGCACCCCCAGGACGACCAAAGTTGCAGTCGATGAGAACGTTCCCATCCTGATGAACCATGAATTCGGTGTGAAAGAAGCCGGTGCGAAAGTGGGCGCGCAAGACCAACGCGTTTATGGCCTCATGGCAAAAATCCAGCGATTTCTTTGGGAGATATTCGTCATAGGGAAAAAGAAACGCTGACTCGGTGGATCCTATCTTCCGGCGGCCCGTGACTCCAATCACGGTAGTGTTTCCCTCAATGACAAAACCCTCAAAGCTTACCAATTCTCCCGGGGCTTTAGTCTGAGCAATCATGAGGTGGGGCTTAAGTCCCTTTGGAAGTTTATGGATCTCCTGGGAGAGTCCGTTCAGATCTTGGCGGTTTCGCACCCAACGAAAACCTTTTCCTCCCGCAAGAAAGCGAGGTTTTACGATAAGACCGTTAGCGTTGTCTTTGAGTAAGCTATCTATTTTGCGAAAGGGGATCTTGTCGCAGTGAAACTCGATCGTTCGTGGCGAGTATTCGGGAATCAAGCGGGCGACGGCTCCTTTGTCTTTCAGCCGCAAGACCGCCGGATCGATTCCGGGAACCTTGAGTCGGGCGCAGATCTTGGCGATTAGGTCTAAACGACTGTCCAGAAAAGTAACGACGCCTGCGATTTCCGTTTTTTTAAATCGAGAAATGACGTCGATAAGTTGCTTCGGATCTTCAGTGTCACAGACGATAAAATTGCTATTTACCAGGCCCTTGAGTGCATCCCCTTCTTGGTTGGTGAGCTTGGTTAAGAAGATTGACTCAAGGTCTAGCTCCGCTGCCGCTTTTGAAAGATACTGTGGCCCAATCACCGAAGACTCTACGATGAAAAGTTTTTTACGCATAACTTACCTGAGTCTCCGGCTTATTGATTTGAGCCATTAAAAGATGAGTGTTGGGACCATCATCGTGGTATTGGACAAAGTCGATGACACTTGGCGCTCCCGACACAAACTTTAAGAATCTCTCAAGCCCTATCCCAAAACCCGCAGTTTGAATCTTTGATCGCTCTTTCCACTCGGCGTAGCCTATAGAAAAGGACTTCCCGAGTTTTTGGGACTGCTCTAAGATCTCTTGACCGGTCTTGGGCCGAATCCCTCCGGTGGTGAGCTCTCCGTAGCCAAACGGAAGCATCAGATCGTAGGTGTCGTAAGTACCGGTCTTATTTTTATGGTAGATAGAATCGCGGACTCCTTCCGGGTAGTCGTAAATCCAAAACGGAGTGTCAAATTGCTTGGACAGCTTTTCGTCGTCTTCCGCCGAGAGGTCTTTGGCAACTCGGGGGTCCTTGCCAATTCGAGACAGGGCTTCTCGGAAAGTAATTTGGGGGTAGTGCGTTCTGGTTAGACTGAGGAGATTGCGTTCGGCGAGAGCGCTAAGTTGAGGCCCGCCGGACTGAAAGAGTAGCCCTCTGGCGATTTCGCCAAGCACCGCTTCACCGGTAGCAAAAACATCCTGCATTGATTCCGTCCGCCATTCGATCTCAACTTGGAAGAAATTATAGAGATGTTTGGCCGACGATTCTTCTCCATCCATCACCAGACGTAGGCAGGGCGCCAAAAGGTAGACCTTGTCCATGAATTCCAGGGCCATCTGTTTTTCAACGACTTGGCTTACGGCGGCGTAGTAAGGGTCCATTCCAGCCACCGTCACTTGAGTGTCTGGATTTGCCGAGGGTTGCTCGTGAATCTCGGGCAGCTTCTTATTTCCCAACACGACAACACTATGCCGAGCCCCTGGTTCATATCGTTTAGAAATGAGACCGGGAACGATCTCTTTGAAGCTTCTAAATTCCAGAGCCTTTCGAATCTCGGCGAGTACGGCGGCCGTCCACCAGTAGGTTTCCGTATAAGAGAGACTTCGCTCGAATGAGGTTGATGCGTTCACCGCTAGACTCCTTTGTGGTAAAGAACCAGTTCATGGGCAAAAAATTCGGCGACCACGGCAATGGCTGGCAACAGGACGGCGGCTCCGAGTACCAGATAGGCGGTGTCGATATTTCCTTGAGCTAAATAGCCGAAGAGCCATGAGCACAGAATTGAAAGGCCTAGACTCACCATTGAGATCGATGTCATGACGCGCCCAATGTATTGGGATTCGACGACTTCAAACAACACCGATCTTGAGAGGATCTTCATATTCCCGTAAAAGAAGGCGACGGCCGCTAAGATTCCTATCGTGAACGTGGCCTCTCCAATAAACGAAGTCAGTACGATCAAGCAAAGTAGCGAGGCGATGTAAAAGGGGCGAGGGTAGAGACGACCTGCCAGATGGGCACACAGGATTCCTGAGAGAAGGGTCCCTACCCCCCAGAGAGATTCTAGAGTCCCCAATTCGAGCTGCCCTCCTTGGAGAACATGGTAGGCCAGCGGAGCCATCAAGGTATTGATCGACATGACAAACGGAAGTACGGCGGTGGCCGCTAAGGATAGAAGCAGCAGGCGGCGATCACTGAAAATATATGTCCATCCTTCTTGAATATCGGAAAAAAATTTCCTCACCCCCGACTTTCCAATGACCGACGAGACGGCCGATGTCCTGGGCAGGTGGACAAAGCGAGTGAAAAGATAGAACGACAAAAGTTCGGCGCTTCCTGCCGCCGCCATGGTGACCGATACGCCAAGATATTTCAGTAAAACTCCGGCGGAGACTCCTGAGATTAGGGCTCCAAATTGGCAGGCGACCTGCAGCAGCGAGGTGCCTGACGTGTAGGTCTCTTGGTTAAGAAGGTCTCTGGTGATCGAGTCTTCGATCGGAAGTTGAAGGTAAAAGAAAGTATAGTAAGTGATGGTGGCAAGTAGAAAAAGGGGCAGAGATAAATGCCCTGTCGTGTAGAGCCCCGCTAAGGTGAATGAAACCGACATTCTTCCTAGATTGCAAACGTTACGCAGTAACGATTTTCCAAAACGGTCGAGGATGACCCCGGACAAGGGAGCTAGAAGAATCGATGGCAAGATCTGCAGACTGATAGCGGAGCTAATGGTCATCAGCGAAGACGAACCTTCCATGACAACGGAGAGCATCGTGACGAAAAATATTCCAGTCGACACATACTGAAAGAAGTAGGCAACCCAGAATGCGCGAAAATTCGAATTCTTGGTAAAGAGGCTAGAACTGATCATAGGCATGTGATGTCTCCCTTAGGTAAGCTCGTTGAAGCCAGCGATCTTGGCCGTTGAATGCGGCGTGGAATGGTAAACGTCCGTGAACCACTTTATGGTTGTCTAGGATCAGCAGATCCCCGGGCTCAAGGCTTATTTGATATTCCGTCTGCTCCAAGGCTTCCGCCAAATGTGAGAGCGCGACCTCGGCTCTCGAATCGGTGGCGAGCATGTGATTTAGGTTAAGTCTTAGCCTAGGGGAATCTACATCGCCGCCCAATACCGCCACTGGGCCAGTAGTTTCGCTTTTTGCGAAAGACTCCGGGGCAAAAAGTTGAAACCGAGATTCTGAAAGAGCTTTGATGTCGGATTTTGACAATAGATCTAACGCATCCACGGCTCGCGCCACCCTGGTCGGAACTAGCGGGTAGGGGCCTTGGCGAAGGCCCAAGAGCATCAGGTAGTCGGGGCGATCTTTCGAGAACGCCACCTCGGTGTGAAAGAGAAAGTCGGCTTCTGATCCTTCGTTTGAGAGGGACTTCTGCTTGGCTTTGACGGGACTGATATTGTGGATCAATGCGCCCTCTTTTTCGAAACGGTATCCGAAAATAGATCCCAGGCAGCTTGCCGTCACCCCCAAGCTCGACTCACTGACGAAAGTAGTTTTGAGCGGGCTGTGTTTTCCATCGACTGGAGATTCCGGTAGCACACTATCGATCGGCATATTTCGAAGGAGCAGTATTCCTGTGAAATTAGCCTGTGAACGAAATTCTCCCAAGATCGACAAAAGCCCCGTTGGAAGTTGGATTCTTAAGCTAGCCATCTCTCCAAAGAACTTGGTGAAATCTTCATAAGGAGAACTCACCCGCAAAAATTGATTACCGAGATGCTGTCGAAATGCTTGGGGAAGAACAAAGTGCGCAACGGGGGAAGAAACGCCCTGCGAAAAATCCAGATTAAGTTCACGTACTCCCATGTATCCCCCTCGTCCTCCCGGTTAGGGAGTTTTCCTCTTGTCCGACGAGCCATTAGTGCAACCCAGGTGCCACGGCGCGGAACCAGGCAAGCGAAGCGCGTTATTGGAGAGAAAACCGGTAGTTGATAAGCATTGCCACTACTTAGGGATGAAAGCGGACCAGAGAAGGGCACGGCAGATTTTTCCGCGGGGTCAGATTCGTTGCCGACGTGGCCTGGAAAATAGTTTGTTGGGGGCGGGAATGGTCGAAAAATGGTCCGGTCGGAAATAGGGAAGTTCGGAGTGGGGCGAGGAGCGGGTAGCCCCAAGGCCACCCGCTCTGGAAAGATTATTTACTTTTCTTAGTGCATCTAACTTCAGTGTCTATCTTTTGCTCAACGAACTTTTTTGTCGCTTTCAGAACGGTGTTTAACTGACCGCGGTAAGCGCCTTCTACCAGGGGACTATCGGTGGAGATATGTAAATCAAATGCCTCGCCGCTATCCGGTTTGCCTTCCCAGATTGTGGAACCCCCATCGTTACCTGGTTTGGGGGCGGTCTGATCCACCGTAAAATGGACGATCTGCTTTTCTTTGGTGATAACGGTAGCGGTATAAAATTGCAGAAAAACAATCGGCTGCGTACCGATATCCCTGTGGTTATCGCTGTAGGTGATGTCGACGGACACCAGTTCCGTCGGTGCGCCTTTGGGCGGTGCACATTCCCAAATGGGCTTATTGGTTACCGCCAAAAGAGATCCCGCGATGGTTCCCGAAATAGTAAATAGGCTCAATAGATATCGGTTCATGTTCGACTCCCTTTCCGTTTGGACATTATAAGATCTGTCTTAGCTCGTCGCGTTAGGAATGGGTAGGACGTTTTTTTGCGGGGGGAAGTCTAGGAAGGCTGACCTATCTTAATGACTCCCTTAAGCCTAACCCGTAATTCGTCAAATTCTGCCGCACCGACATTCTTAACTATCAAGGACTGGGCTTTTTGCCAAAGTGGTGCGGCCTTGTCTATAAGCCGGCTACCGACACGGGTAAGCATCAATGTCCTTGCTCGTTGGTCCTGTTTGTCTTTTTGAATTTTGACCCAGCCGTTCCGCTTAAGGAGTAAGGCGATTCTGCTCATGCTTGATTGCTCAAGTCCTAAGATCTGTGATAGTTCGGATAAACTTATCGCCTTCCTCGACTGTAGAAGCACCAAAATCACAAGTTGGGTAGAGCGCAGACCAGCGGGGGCTAACGTGCGATCAAAAAGTTGGGTGACCGCGCGGGAGGCTTTCCGAAAATGGAAGCAGGCGCATTGGTTGATGACGTATTCCGCGGTTTTCTGATCCATAGCCTGTACCCTGTCGAGCAGGCCTCACCCTACAATAAATTATGTTTGGTTTCCATTTTCTATTAAGGCCGGGGCAAAGTCCGACGGTGTGAAAGAAATCTGTTAATATTGTTAATAATGTATAATTATTAATAATGCATATGCATGATTTGAGGGCTGCGGCATTAGGGACTTCAAAGAAAGGTAATCTATGGACCGCCGAGAATTATTGGAACGCGCCGCAAAAAATTTCCTCTTGTTGGCGGTAGCTCCCCTATTAGCGAAATGCTCCTCCAGTAACACCGTGGCGGCTGGCGGGGGCACCACTTATACCTCTTTACCCGACGGTAATGGTCACAATCATACTTTTCTTCTCCCGGCTACGGCTCTTCAAAGTCCGGCCGGAGGCTATTCTAATTCCACCTCTACGACGAATGCGCATTCGCACGTGGTGACTCTTGCCTCTGCTGATCTAAGTGCCATTGCTGGTGGTTCTACCATAAGCAAGGTCACTTCCGTGGCTTCCGGACATTCTCATACGTTTTCGTTCTGAACGGAATGACTATTTGGTGGGGGAGGCTGCTAAGTCGGAAAGGGCTCGAGTGGGAAAGTTACCTTCTACGCTAATCTGGACGCTATCTTGAAGCGTAATCTTAGCAAAGGATGGGGCCACAATATGAAATTCACTCAATTTGATCGGGAAACTAAAATGTGCCCTTAAGCCGTTACCCGTAGCGCGCAACTTGACGATTCCGTTAACAATCCCTTTCTGACCGTGAAGCTCCAATGTTCCTCGAAATGTGCTTTGCGTTTCACTTCCCGGAAAGGCAATGGGGAAAAGCATTAGTTTGGAAGTCGGGTATTTTTCAACCTCAAGACAAGTTTTCATGTGCCGGTCGCGAAGCGAGATTCCCGTTTCGAGGCTCGCTAGGGAAAAAACGCCAAATCCAGAAACAGCATTATCCCTATCCTCCAGTGTGCCTTGAAGGCCATGACTACTCTTTCCATGAACATGCACGAAGCTTGGGCGACCGATGCCATCAAATGAAATTTCACTCTCTCCTTTGCTAAGATCGGCATTCCAACGGCTCTTTCCTCCAAAAGCGTTAAAGGAAAAAAATGAGAGACCCAGAAAGACAGTTAAACCAACCCAAATTGTTTTTTTCATTTTTTCTCCCGACCCTGAAAACAGTATTCGCTAAAGATAGTAGTGCAACATTAGGTAGGCGTAATTTCCAAAGTTTGCCGATGTCCCGCCGATTCGTTGCTTTTCGTAGACGGTATTTAATTCGATATGCGGCCTAGGGAACCATTGGAAACCCACGCCGTAACTATCGGAACTCGCCAGAGAGCTGCTAAAGTCGTACGTATAGTATTCTTGAAGTAGATAAAAATGGACTCCTTGATAAAGCTCATAGTCGAGACGGATGTCATCGACAAATCCATTTTGAGTGATTCCTCCCTGAAGGGTTTTAGGGATGAAAAACTGGAAGTCCGCTTCGGCGAGTAGAAACAGACGGGGAGTAAATCCAACCATAGCGAAAGGACCTAAGACGTGCCTCTGTTCAATATCGCGTGTGCCATAGTAGTAACTGGCGCCTAGCTTAATACTTTTTGCCACAAAAAAGCTCGAACTTAAGGCGCCCCCCGTCTCCGCTCCCAGTTGTAAATTGTCCGGTCGTCCCAAAATACCGGTCAGAAACGCGTCGAAGTTTTCTCCAATCCAGGCCGCCTCAATGTTGTAGGTTTCAGTTCCCTCATCCTTACCCAATCCTCGTTTAACACCCACCGAATGGTTTTCGCTGTTGATGCCAAAGGCCGGCATGAACTTGCCAAGTCGAAACGAGAGTGACTCCGTGGGGCGATAGGTAAGGAAATGTCGGCGGCTGATGGGGGTTCCGTCGTAGCTAACACCGCCGGTAGCGTCGAGTGTTACGTCCCCTATAGTGGCGGCGGCCTCGGCATCCGCCTGCATAAAAATAAAATTGAATCCTTGGCGAACTCCCAGGGCTTGGAAGAGTCCCAATGCCCTCACATCACCGCCGGTCGAAAGCCAATCTGGCGGAGTCACCGCCCCGTACAAGAATTTCTCTTCGTCATGGGAGGTCCAGGTACTCAAGATTTCCGCCGAAAGCGCTCGACCATACTCGGTCAGAACGCCCCCTCCAGTCGGACTTACATGACAGCTTATGCAATTGGCATAGCCGTAACGAACCATTTCTGGATAGGCAAAGACTTTACCGAATGAGACAAAAGTCAGAAGCGTGACTAGAACTTTGCCAACGAAAACGCTAGTGCTGACCTTCTGATGTCGATGAACGGTTTTCATCTCAGTTATTTGGTGCTCCGTAGGCTATCCAATAGTAGATCTGACTAAGCTGGGTGTTTGATAAGGAGCTTCCTCCTTGTGGCATCTGGGCGGTGCTCGTCATCTTAAACAGCTGGCTCTGATAGGGTTGGTAGGGAACGACCGTTCCGGCAGACGCCATTGTGGACGCATAGCTGGAAAAACTAACTTGGCCAGACGGGCGTTGATCGGAATGACAACTTAAGCATCTGGTCTGGAGAATGTTCGATGATAATTGTGTGTAGGTCGCTTGTGCCTGAGATAAAGGAACGATCCCACCGCCCAAGTTAGGGCTTACGTTGCAACTGGCCAAACTCAAGGTCGCCCAGAATAAAATTACGCCTTTGAAATTGCCTCTTGATGACAAGCGGTGCCAACTCGAATGCAGCTTCTGCATGTCTGGTCTCATGTAGCTTTTTGTAGGGAAGGTTTATCTGTGAATCATGTATATGCATGAAAGTATAGCACAGATCATTGCATCCTATTGGCAAGCGAGTTTGGTAAATGGAAGGGCGAAGCAAGACCTTTTGGTTTGGGGCAATGCGTTTGAAACGTTAAGATGAGTGCTGCCCAAGGCGTACCGGTCGAAAGGAGCTTTTAAGTCGTTACAGAATCCCGGACCTAGATCTTGCTCCGATAGCCAATTTTCTGCATTTCCTGTGAGGAGATATTCGGATGAATATCATCATTCGTGAAGGGTTTTCCGTCAGGGCCCGTCACGAGAAGGTAGTAAGTGTCCCCCTCTGGAGTCAATTCGTAGAAGATCTCTCCCAGTCCGGAAGACATTCCCTGAAGTGAAATTTGCGCTTTTACGTCGTCTCCCAATTCCTCGAGCTGATTTGGGTAGTGACTATTTTCCAGCTTATAAAACTCAACCGCCTTAACCATATCTAGCAAAACTCTATCGGCTAAGAGTTCGGTTTGCAGCTGGGCATAATCTCCAGTGGGATGTTTCAACTGGAGTGCTAGGTTGCCATAAAGAACGACGCTAAGAACAATTCCCGCGAGCCCAATCCCGGAGACGACGAGTCCGTTAGATTTTCGTTTGATCACACCGAATACAACACAGACGAGCCCGATGGGAACTCCCAGCAAAGGAATAAAGGAAAGAATCGAGACGACGTACGGAAACCAACCGAGTGATTGGTTGGGACGGGCTGGGGACGGAGTTCCAGAGTCTTGCGTGGTATTCATAACAACCTCTTAGACTTCAAAAATAATGGGAGATTGGTCGTATCATGACGCGTATAGTCACGCAAGCGCAAGGCTAGGCCTGAAGGCAGAGTGACAAATAAACAGCAACGATTCTAAGGGAATACTTTCGGATTATCTCAGCCAGGACAACTCAAACGCCTTCAAAAGCGACTGAACCGAATCACGACTTCGGACCGTACTTTCCCACTTTCGGAAGCTAGGAGCGTCGGAAAAATCGAGGCCCGTTTTTGGATAGGCTGCCGTCATCGAAAAGAGAACGACGTCCGCTATCGAAAAATTATGTCCGGCCAAGTAGGAATTTCGCTCCAGATGCCTTTCTAGGACAGGCATCTGAGCTTTGAAAAGATCGGTAAACTCAGAAATCTTCTGCTCATCGGGTTTTTCATTGAAGAGCGGACGGACCAATTTCTGAACGAGGATTCCCAAGGTATATCGACCGATGTGCTGCGCTCTCTTTCCTATCGGTTCCCCCACCATAAGAGTTCTGTTCTTCAAGGAACCGTTTCCCATAACGAGGGATTTTGTTCCCATCGTTGGCGGCTCAGCAGAAAGAAATCAACTCCCCCTAAAGCGTTTGGCCTTCGTTCACTGTGGGGAATCTCGAATCGTTCGAAGATTCTTTTCATTCGTCCGTTCCCAATTTTCGTAACGGATCGCACCGAATCCGCATTAAGGGTCTGGAAGGCATATTTCATGGTGACCTGTGTTACCTCGGTGCCGTATCCGTTGCCCCAATAGGAATTTGAAATGAGAATTCCAAAATCATAGACCGAGCTAGTGGGATCCAAGAACACCAAATCCACATCTTGCAGCCACGTGGTGCGGTGCAATTGGCAGAGCCCAATGATGACGTCGGGTTGCTTCTTCAAGACGACCGCAAACTCAATGACTAGCCTTTCCAATCTATTTTGATCCGCCCGCAAGAAAAACTCTTTGACGTCAATAGGGCGCCAACCATTTTCCCCTTTCCACATTAGGGTATTAGATCCATTCGTCGCGGGATCGTTTACCAGACTTTGAAAGGCTAGGTTGTCTTGGGGGCGCCAAGTGCGCAGTAAGATTTGTTTACCTTCGACGGCAACTTCATCGTTGTGCCAAGGAAGCCGTGATTCAGTTACCGGTGTGTGGCACTGGGGATCCGATGCGGAGTACCTTTGGTTGGACGGAAGCGCTAAGGCCGTCCCCGAAGGGAGTGCCAAGAGCACTAAAATGAGCCGTTCATAAGTCTTCAAGCCATCGTTTTACCGGAAATTTTTGGTTGGACAAATAGCAAAATGAATTGCTTGGGACGGGATCATCCGATTCAATGCCTGCGCCAAGGAGATGAATTAGCCAGGCTTTTCGTAGGCGGGAGTCGAGACTGCTATTTAATGAGGTGGTCTTCCTCCGGTTGGTTGTCTTTCGGAAAAGCCCTGCCCTGTGGTATGGAAATGATTTGGTGCAAATAGGCAGAATCAAGGAGCAGGCGGAGTGAAACGTTTTGGTCGGGTGTTTTTATTCTTAGCGCTTTTACTGGGAACTGAAGGAAGTGCCGCCGAGATTGCTGGAATCCCTACTGAATTTGTCGATTGCCTGGCTGCGATCGAAAGAGAGGGAAATTCCACGGCCTGGGTGGCTCCTAAAACAACCCTTAGAGACGATCGGTCCTATTCTGTTAGCCAAACCCCTTGGACAGAAACGTTGGCGGACATCTACCGCCAGTTGAATTCATTGGAAGCGAGCCCGTTGATTCAGATGTTGGTTAGTCCAAATAGCGATAACGTCTATGCTCTCTTTGAATCCAATCGGCCTGATTTAGGGCCACAGTGGAGGCGATATCGTTTAGAAGGCGGCCAGCTCTTTTTACTATGCGAAGCGAGACTATCGGAACCGGGAATTGTTAGGGTAGCACTTAACGAGGATGAGACGCTGTTAGCTCAGCTGACCAACCAAGGCGATATGTTGGTCACTCCGCTCTTAGAGATTGAAAGTCCCTCGGGGGCACCTCGGGAACCGATGCGGTTAATGCCAAAATCCTCCAAGCCGCTTCACTATCTCTATGTTGGGTTTCTCGCTTCGTCAGCCGAGTGGAGAGGGGGACAAGAGCGCTTGGTCGTCCTCGTTGGTAATCGACTGATCAATGCTTACTGGAACCCCATCGACAGTAGTCTTAAAATCGGTGGCCCTGCATCGGTGACCAGGCACGGAGTTGCGCTCTCTGTCGTCAGTTATGAAAGAGGTCGGGTGCTTCGATTGGAGCTGCTTGGTGGAGGCTTAAGCCAAAGAGTTTTGGGCACTGATGGAAGATTCCGAGCAACGGGGTTGATCCCGGGGCGCTGATACTTACTCGGCGAATTCGCTAACCACGTGGTCCACCTTGAAAAGATAGACCACACTCTTGGCCGCTTCCATCGTCTCGGCGTCCGGGTTTGCCGTCGAAACGAGCAGATAGTTCCCTTCGCGGGAGAATGAGATTCGGTAAATGGGTTGTGAGTTGCCATTGAGACGGACTAATAATGGCGCCTCCTTCTGCAGAGACCACAAGCAGACGCTGCCATCGGCCGCGCCGCTAGCAAACGTAGATTTATCAGGGGAAAGAGCGATGGCGGTAATAGGGCTCTTCTGATGTCCATCACGGTAACTTCGAATCACCTCTGCGTCGGGTAGGCCAATCTGCTCAATCGATCCGTTGGAATTCCCCGAGAGAAGGCTTTTCTTGTCGGCGAATATTACCGGGGCATTAAAGTCGACTGGGTATTGTTGACTGAGAAGCTCCATTGGAGCTCGGTGATTTCCTAAGACATGCCAAACCTGAACTACCATCTGGCTTTTCTTTTCGGCTCGGATCGGTTGGTGAGTCATAAAGTGGGGGCCATAAGTGGAACTGATTACCGATGGAAAGGAGCCTTCATCGGTTGAGCGGCCGGTGAAGGAATGTATAAGAGCATTATTGTTTCTATCGATTAACTCTCCTTGCCCCTGGGAATCGAAAGTCACAAGGTACCTTCCGCTGAAATCGATATCACCGCCAACGGCGTTTCGAATCTCAGGGTGCGTGCTTTTTTGGGTCAAGTGGTGTTGACGCCAATTACTAAGATTGTAGACTTCAAAATCACCATTGGAACGAACGGTTAAGAGCTGTTTTTCATCTTGTGAGAATCTCAAAGAGTTCACTGCGAAGTAAGTTCCCATCAATGGAGGCTTACCCACTAAACTATCGACCGGGAGCAATTGTTCCCTCGGGCCGATGTAGTATTTTTCATCCCACCGATCGTAGATATAAAATGGGCCCTTTACGGTCGCAATCGCCAAATATCGTCCGGAGGAGGAAACTGTTACATCTGAAGTGTCTTTGTACACAGAAAGCGTGTCGAACACACCGCGGTCATTAAGACGCATGGAGAGAATCTGAGTTCGCCCCTCATTCCGACCTGAGTTCGCTAAAATAATTCTACAGTCCTCAGGGAAAAACAAGACTCCAGGCTGCAGGCCCTTGCCGAGTGTTTGGGTTAACGAAATACCCAAGTCATGAAAAGATTTGTTTGGGTCCGCCGAGGTGGCGGATGCTCCTAGTGACGCTAAAAAAAAGAACAAGACAAAAATTTGCATCCGCTGCGAGTAGCATGGACTGCCGAGTTTCGCAATGAAAGTGTTGTGAAGGGTGGGGCATATACCGGCTTGTGACGGGTCTAGCTGGAACCATTGAAGTGGTCATCTTTCTTGCCATGAATAGTGGTGTTTTGTTTGAGGATGTGTGACTTATTGTGTAGTATGGTGTGTGAGTACTGGAGGGGTAATGGCTACAAATTTAGCTCTTGATGACGATTTGATTCTCGAGGCTCAAGAGATTGGGGCGCACAAATCCAAGAAAGACGCGGTGAATGCAGCGCTAAAAGAATATGTCGAGCATCGACGTCAGCTGAAGATCATTGAGTCTTTTGACAAGATCAAATTTGAGAAGCGCTACGACTACAAAAAACAGCGCAGTAAGAAGTAGTAGTAATAATGGTACTCGTCGACACTTCCGTCTGGTCAGTTGCTCTCAGGAAATCGGGTTCTTCCCATCCCTCTGCTCGCAACGCTCTGGTCACGTTGATTCGGCACCACGGCGTCGCGATGATTGGGCCGATACGGCAGGAAATTTTATCGGGGATAAGCGATCAAAGGCAGTTTTCGAAATTGCGGGGGGAATTAAGTCATTTTCCAGATCTTGAAATTTTACAGGGAGACTTTGAAGCGGCTGCGGAATGTTTCAATAAATGCCGTTCTCGAGGTGTCCAAGGCTCTAACACGGACTTTCTTATTTGCGCGGTCAGCTTACGTCATTCTTTTCCGATTCTTACAACCGACCGCGATTTTGAAAAGTTTGCGGCGGTGCTTGGGATAGAACTTTTCGAAATTTCTTAACCCGCTTGCTTGCTCCCAGGACTAAAACCCCATCTATATTTAATACCCGCTAATTTAAATAAATAGTTAACGTATTCAGTTAGTTATGCCGATAAGGCGTTGATGATCTGTGCCCTGAAAAAATCGGTTCTCCCCCGCCTGATCCTAGCTCTCGTGGGACTAGTGTTTTCGCCGACCGCCTTTGCCGCTAGCGACGAGCCCTGCGATTTCTCAGGAATCTATCCAGGCAGTTTGCTCGAGCAGGCCGGCGTAGTTTTTAATGGATCAACGGCTTCTAACATGGAGTTTCTCAAAGAGTCTAGACCCCAGCGCCTGAAGGCCCTGGTCGCTGTAGCAATGAAAGACAAAACCTGGCGTGGTGACGGGTACCTACAAACCTTGTCGAGAATTCTCAAGGATGTCAGAGCGGTCCCCATCACTTGGGAGGAGTTCTATGCACTCAGGCCACTAGCGAAAACCGACAATGACTGGAAGTTTTTAACCGATCTTTTGTTCTATTCGACGACCTATATTGAAACTCGCGACGGCTTGCGAGCTGCCGAACTTCGACATTTCAACGCCCACCGATATGTTGAATTCCTGGGGCAGATCGATCGTCTCTCAATGTCCAACAGTATTCATCAGAAAATTGTTCCAACTCTACTTCGACGAGTGATTGTCAACAGCGTCCAAGAGGACAGAGAGGCCATCGCCGCTGCCTTAGCCGATAGAATCCGAAAGACCGGGCCTCAAGAGGCGGCCCGTATACGACAAGGGGTCATTGCCGAGGAAAGAACCCAGCGTAATGCGACCGCCTTAGATCATCTATTGGCAGACAATAATATTTTGGAACCTCTGCTGGGATTCTCCCGGAAAGAGATCATCGAAGCCCTCAAAAAACAACCAGAGTCACCACTAGTCGTTGCCATCCTTCGAAAGCGAATTGCCTCAAAGGCCATGGGTGATCGAGAAATTCATTGGATATTGAATGAGCTGGTTGGTCAAAATGAAGAAGATCATAGTCGCTTTATCCATACCTTGAACGCCGTGCTGTCGCTCCCCGATTGGGAGCCCGGAATTAAAACCCTGGCGGACGAAAGAATTGTAGACTTACTAAAAATACATTTAGGACTAGGATCTCCCGAAGCCTTTGCCGCCTTTCAAAGACGTCTTACGACTGGGGAGACTACCCTTGCTGACGCCGTCAAGGAGCTCAGTGTTGGTCTATACCTTGAACCCGATTTTCTGGTGGAGAGCCTCGATAGCTCTTCTCCGGAATTGGCGAAACATTTGGTGGAACTTCTCAATAACCACCACTTCCCACCGAGCCATCGTAAGACCGCCATTGGGGTGTTGGTGAGAGCCGACGAGGCGGAAGAAGCCGTTCCCTTTCTAAATGGTTTGTCACACCAAGACCGAGTGGCGGTACTGAAAGAGAACAACCGTCGCTGGGAAATAGCCTACTGGGATAAGACTACGCTCGATCGTTATGGAATCACTGCCGAGGACGCCCAAGAGATCTTGTCGTTTCAGATTTCAAGGCTGGGTTCTCCTCAGGAAGCCGAGCGGGAATTGCAAAAAATAATAGACGCTTTTGGAGGGGAAGGCGTACCCAAACAGACTTTAGACGCTTTGCTCCTTTGGGCCCCTTCCCAATACTTCGGCGTGAGCGTGGTTGACGCAGCTGATCTAAGACAACATCTGACCACGGCGGCCGAGAGGGGTAGTATTCCTCTAAGCAAAAAGTCCGTAGATCATCTTCTCAACTTTACCAATCGCGTTGATCTCATAGGTCAGTTACTTCGCGCGTATTACTTCAGCGAGAAAAAAGAGGGTCACTCCTCCGAACCGAAAGCGGTGATCTCTCGCGCTATCGGCATTTCCGAAAAGAGTCTATCTTCGGAGGGGTTCTCTAAACACGGCCGCTACGCCGAAGACTTCGCGCAGATCTTGTTGAATATTCAAGAGCGACTCTCTTCCCCGATGTTTCAGAACCTAGAGATAGATCCCAAGGTTTTTCAGGGAGAAAACTTCGAACAACTTAATCGGATTTTAGATGCCATTCGTGCCCGGTTATTTTTTCAGCTAGCCGTCGAAGGGAACGGTGCCAAGGCCGATCGCACGGTCGCTGAGATTCTATCCAAGTCCGGCCTTCATGGCCGCCCGCTTACCGCTCACGATCTGAGTCGCGTCGAAGCCCGAGTGAATGAAGATATGCAGCATTATTTTCAACAACAGTTTTCCCAGGTGGGGATAGAAATAGAGGCTAAGGATTTAGAAAAATTAAAGGGGGAGCACGGAGACTTTCTTCCCATCCAAGTGTTAATCGGACGCATGGCGGCAAATTCTGATTGGAAAAGAGGCCTACCGACCTTAGGGCAGGTATTTAGGCACATGTTGGATGGCGATTTTCCGGAGTATAAGTATGAAGGAAAGGGGGGCGCTCCCGGAGACGTAGAGAAATCGGCATGGCAACTACGATCGCTTCCCGAGGGACCGAAAAGAGAGGCATGGAAAGCCGAGTATAGCGAAGTCAGCGTGTGGAATGAGAGTGGAAAGGAAACCGGAGGGCTTCTGCCGGAGTTTCGCCTGGCCGCCCTCTCCGACAATGCCAAGAGGTTTCGCGCTCACCTTCCCAACCTAGTCATTCCAGAGGGCGACGTGCAAAGGAGAATTGTCGATCGAGTGTTGGCCGCTCAAACACCGATCTCGAAACTGCTCCCCGAATTAAGACGACTATCGCATGAGGGCGAGTCAGCCCAAGCCGACCAAGTTATTTTGTCCTCTCTATCGCAGGGCCTGGTTGACGCTAAAGACGTTCCCAGTGCTTTGCTGCTGTCCCGTAGACTTAACGAACTCTTTCACCCCAGTAATAATTTTTCGGTGAAACTCGATCGGGATGCCGCTGGGAATCTCGAAGACATTGTTAGGGACGCCAAGTCCTCTCCCAAGAAAACGGGAGAGGCGATCGTAGTGACGTGTACGTTCTCAGACCCTAGACTTTTGTTAAAGATCGGAAGTTTGGTTTCGGACACCTCCTGTCAAAATTATCGAACCGGAACTTTTATCGGAACGTTATTGGGTTATGTTATCGACGCCAATGTAAAAGGCATCTACGGGACGGTTTTAAAGCCTTACGAATTCAAATCGCTAGCGGACTACCATAGGGTGCAGAAGGCCATTCTCTCTGGAACCGAAATCAAAGCCGAAGTTGACGGAAAAGACCTCTCGATACATTTCGAATGGGCTAAACCCGATGGCACTACCGTTCGTGTCAGTTCTTCCTCGCAAAACTTCGGTTTCAGAAGGCACGTGTTGAAAATGGGCACCTCGGTAGTGGAATCAGGCGGAGCCGGCCTTGCTCTCGAACCGGCCTTTCGTTCGTCTACTCCCGCCGAAGCGGAACTGGAACGACAGAGCAATGCGGTGGTCACTAAAGTCGCGAACGCGACCGGAGCGACGGTGGGTGAGACCACTGAACATGGCGCAAGTAAAAACATCGGCGGGGTATATTCGGATAACGCCGAAACAAAGGTAAATACCGTCGACTATGTCATTCCTGGGGTGAGATAGTTCTGCTCAATTCCATTGATTTATGAATCGGGAATTCGTCGATTTCTTAAACTACCAAAATTTGCTACTGCCCGACGCGCCTTCCCGTCGGTCGGCCGCTGGCGGCGTTAATGATCGCCCCGGTTTGGTCAATGTAATTTCCACTAGATCTGCCGGTAGCACTGTCCATAATAGTCCCCGTCGGGTCGACGTAATCGCCGCTCGATCTGCCCGTTTTCGTGTTGAGGATATCGCCGTTAGGTTGGATATAACTATCTGTCGGTCGACCATTCTTGTAAATAGCGCCCGTCTTGAGGCTATCCGAATCATTTCCGGCAGTAGTCGGGGGAGTTACTCCTTTTGTCATCGTTCGGGAACTAGAACCCGAGGCAAACGAATCATAGGTTGGGCGGGGCGAACTCCTTACGTCATTAATGTGTCCTAGCGGACTGGCCGTGCCGTTGGCGTTGAGTTGAAATTGCATCCCCGCACCATTCGTAATGATACCGGTGGGCATTGCGGTGTAGCGTGGCAACGTCGGTCCTAAATTGAGGTAGCCAAGGCCTTCGTAATATCCGGATTGGGTAATGACTCTCGGCCGAGACTCACCTACAAAAACTTCCGGATCATTAAGATACTCTAGCGGTGGACGCTCACCCTTCGCTATGGCGCCAAGTGAGGTGAGTCTTTGGTAAGCGCGGCAGAGATCACCATAGTGTTTTCTCCACGGTTCACTGGAGCTATCTCTGCGTCTAAAACCATCGGTGGAACGTGACATCTCCAGAATCAGTTTATCCAATACGGTCTGGCCCTTTTGGTCGTAATAATTGATGAACCGCTTAGTCCCGCTTTCCGACCAAGCGATCAGATGGGTGGCCTCATCGACCCGGTCAACGAGATGTTTCCCCAGGAGAATCTCCAGTGTCTCCACATTAGGACCATAACCAACGCTTAGGTTCGATAGGTTTGCTAGCTTTTGATACATGGGACCATTCAGGACCCGTGCGGCGTGAGCCGCGGCATTGTAACCGTCGTCATCAAAGTAGGTTTCATCGACATGCCACCGACTACGGAGAGTTTCAGCCATGGAATTATTTTTGTGAATGACGGCCAACATAAGGACGGTTCTCTTTTTAGCATCGCGTCCGTTTGGATTAAATCCTTTCTCCAGTAAACCTTCGGCAAAGGCGTTGTGTTGGTTCAGAAACAAAATACCCAGGAGCTTCGTTGCTAGCGGGTCGTTGACGCCCGATTCCATCAAGGAAGAAAGTAATTTCTCTAGTCGTTCAGGCATAGGTTGGGGGGCGTGAGTTACCAACTTCACCAGCACCTCGCTTTTGGCGACTATGGGTTCGTCTTCCCCAATAAGGGTTTCTACGGCCTGATAGAACTGGTGTTGGATCGCCCAATCAAGGACCCGTTCAAAATCCTCTCCCCGCGGGGGCGAGTATGAAATCATAGCTAAGGCATTTGACTCGGATGTCTTGCCATGAAAATTGAGGTTGGAGACCAGATAACCATATGCGGTCTGGTTAAAATGGTTGGTAAGAGTCAGATCGGGTTTCTGTTTCAGGATGGTCGCGGTGATCTCTTCACGCCCTCCAATAAGACCGGCCATCAAAAGCGTCTGGTCCAAAGGGTCTCTCACATTAACGTCGATAAGCGGTTCTAAGAGCTCGCCGCTGGTCACTTTAAGAAAAAGGGTATCGATCGTTCTTTGGGGGGCGGTTAGATCGGGATTGGAAAGCAGGTGCTCGTAGTAGCGATAGTATTCCTGCGGCGCGAGGCGGTATGGTTTTTCGTGTTCCTTCCAAGACTCTTTGGTCTCTCCCGGACCTTGGTACTTCTCTCGAATCAATAGTTCATCGTCTTGCCATTTTAACTCGATGGCGTAACTCCTCTCGAAATTTTCATCATACATTTTGAAAACGGTGTCAGCCTTCCACCGGGGAGGAAGCTCCCAGCGATATTTAAGTTCGATGTTTTCTGGGCCTCCATGCCAATTCCAGGGTTTGTTCCCGAGAAAGCGCTTTTTGGGACTGATGACTATCGGCGTATGGGTTACGGAGGAACGTTCGACCTTTAACGGGTCACGAAAGACATGGTTCTCCGAGATATAGAGACCAGGGATAAACTTGGTAGTTTCGTGAGGTAAGTTCTGGGCGGTCTTATCGTCGTCGGCTTGCCCCCACGAGGAGGGCAAACTTAGACAGAGCAAAATAAGTACACGGATCGGCATGGCTCTCCTCACTTCAATGGGGACATTCAAGCTTTGTCTCTCCGGCCGCTGGCCCGAGAAGTCAACCTTCGCGGGCATTTTTTGGGGATATCCAGCCGTATGATTGAGGCTAGGTAGCTAAATATTTTAGTGTTTCTGCCGGCCACCCGGATCCACATTTCCCTAACGATGTTCTGGGACAATTTTGGTATGAGGTACTTACGATTTTATCTCTATTTGTTGATGTTTTCGCTGCTTCAGCCCGTTAGCTTCAGTGCTGTGGGGGCCGCCAAATTCGTATGTGTCGTTACCGCTAGAGTGAAAATGCCGGACGGCTCTTTTCAGTTAACCAAAAAGAAAGTGTCCGTCAGCTCTCAACAAGAATGCGATCGACTGGTCTTAAAGAAACCAAGTCGTATCGACTTTACGCTAAGTTCCGCTGAAGCGAGTGATCAAGAGGAGCCAAAGCAGGTTAAAGAGGATGAAGATCGTCTCTCAGGAACGGCTACCTCATACGTTAACCAGCAAAATAATGGTCCCATGCACTTAACAGATACCAGTGCCATCAAACTCGCTCCTACCGAGCTAGTGAGGTCCATAGACGACCGGTAAAAGCACGCTGCTCTGCGACTATCTAACGGATTATCTATTCTTGATGAGGTCTGCTAAAGGTCGCCTTCACGGTGTCTATGCGCGTGCGGGACCCCAATACCATCTGTGTCACGCATGGGTGTGCCCAGGGAGCATCGTCGGAAGAGGCTTCGGCGGTTAGATCGATCTCGTCTTCGATCTCAGATGGGGGCTCAGACCTTGGGGCAGGGCTAAGCTTCCATCCAAACCAGTTCAGCCGGGTGCCGTTTTGCCAGAAGTCGACCAGGCTCCCAATGCCCCCGATAACGAGAAGTACTTTGCTAGCGAGCCCATCGCTTAGCAGATTGAAGTTTTTGATAAACGGAAAAGCTCCCCCATAATAGTAGGTTCTTCCATTTAGCTGTATCGACTCAGCTCTTCGTGCCTTCGCGCGAACTTTCATAGCGTCTCTCAATGAAGCACGTCTTTGCTCTCGGGAGAGGGACTTCCAGCGTGAACGCAGGTCTTGCATCATGGACTTGAAAGTTTTTTCTTCATTAAGCTGTATATTTCTTTGGTTAGCGAAAATAGCCTCTAGCGGAGCGAAGGAAAAAACACCCAGTAAAGAATTAGTAAATACACGCCAGAGAATGGGCGCCACAATACCGGTCTTGATCATGATGGGCATCATTATGGCGAGGTTAGAAACTCCGACTATTCCCCAGGTGACCAGAAAGAAAAACATCCGACTGAAAGTTTGGTGAACGTCTCCGATCAGCACCTGGCTTCCGGTCTTAGGATCCCATTGCCAACGAGGAGATCGACCGGCACGCCTAAGATAGTTAACGTAGTCCTGTCCCGCCTGAAAGAGATAGGTCAAACCAAACACCAGTAGTTCGGCCGTTCCCACGCCGAATTTATTCGCCAAGGCGAACGAGAGCGTGTTGACGGAGGCGATGATAAGATATCGCTTCTGTTTATTGCCTCCGAATCCCTTTGGCACGGTCGTCAACCATTTGAACCGATAGGAACCTTCACCGCGGTAACTCTCCCGAAGTTTGCGAAAATGTTCTCCAGATCGTTGCATTCCGAAAAACGCCGCCACTCGCCTTAGGGTAGTTCCGCTATCCTCGCCAGCGTCTGCGACGGTCAATCCGAAGGAGAGTCCCTCCGGACCAGGTAAGGCTTCGATCGCTTCACGCTGGGCGGCTGTCATATTAGGACTGTCTACGGAGATCCCCTCGACCTCGATGCCAAATCTAGACATCGCCACCACCAGCTCTTGATGTAAGCGTCCCCAATCGGAAGAGGCGGGATGCACGACTAGGAGTACGGGCTTGAAATCATCGGGCAGCTCTTGGTCCATCTGAAGGAGCAGTCCATCTACCAACGTATCGACGTCACTGCTTTGGTTAAGTTCGTAGCGAGGGGAGGGTGAGGGCCCGAGTTCTCGGTCGTTGGCGAAAAGGGACGATGCGCAGAGTGAGAGTAAGAAAAAAAAGACCCGAGAGAGCTTTCCTAGTTCCATCCGCATCAGCGCCTTCCACATCAACGAGAAGGCGGTTATAGCACGAGGGGGGACCCGAGAGGAAGACGGGGCTATCCTATTGAAATCATGGGCGGTAGCTTTGAAGCGCTCGTTCTTTCAAAGTGTTGGTACCTTCCTCCAACTAGACCAAAACCAGCAAAAATGGCAAACCTCCCCCTCGTTTTACCGAGGTATTTAGTGAGTGTTTGGCCTTTAATTTTAGCAATGCTTGTGTTCGGCACCTCTGCCCTCCAAGCAAAAGCCCCTTGCATGAAATTACCGTGGAGGGAACGGTGAAAACTCCCTGGGTCCGTCGCATTTCCACTATCCTAGCGCCTGTAAACTCACACCAGAATGATCTCTCGAAAGGATTCATCATTGCTGTAGGCGATCTATTAATTTAGAAAACTCACGGGCGGAGCCTTGGACCGGTCTAGAGGAATCATTTTCAGAGAGCCATTCTAACGTCTTTTTAAGGACGAGCGAGTCTGGATTATAGAGGAATAGCCTTTCCTTACTTTTCTCGTCAGACTTCCTGTACAGCCAGGAGGATCCGTCGACCGGTTCCAATGTTGCCAGTCCTCCAGATAATGTAAATTCCGATCGCATTTCATCAAGGATATCGAGTTTAACATCGGGATTGGTCGAGGTTTGGAGAACGTGAATAAAGGCTTCCGCCAAATCACTACTAGCCATCGGATGGGGCCTGTTAGTTGTCAGGCTGTTGAGTAACTTCAGAATGTGGAAGGCAATCATCTGTGTGTTTGGACTTTTCGATTCTCGAAATAAGCGCAAGAGACGAGGGACGGTGTCGGGATCACAAGGGGCCAATAGAGCAAAGCCTTCTAATAATGCTTTGTAAGTTGAATTACTTCTTTTAATGGCTCTCCCTGATTCTACCACTCTGAGCATATTTTCGAGCTGAGGCTTCATTGCTTCGCAAAGAACGTCGAGCTTGTTTACCGGCCTGGCTTTTGTCTCAATTTTCTGAGGAGCTTTTTGTTCGGGGCTCAAGGGAAGTTCAGGAATTCCCACTCGTGCGCGCAGCCGATTATTTTCCGTGCTTGGCGTGGCATGGCTAGCGTAGCCGTATGCAACGAACGCTACGAGGAAATTCAGCGCCAAGACAGCCGAAAAGGTCTTCAAAGAGAAAGAGTTCATCCTGCTACTCCTATAGTGATGTCACTTGTCGTGCAAAAGGGGGGCCTGACGCTAGTTTGTGCGCAAAACTTCTGCACTCTTATTGTCTTCATCCAGAAAAGGCCGCTTCGTGGTGTATAAAAAAAAGCGATTACTTGAAGGGTTGACAGCCATTTTTAAGAATTCATTTCCAGCGAGCGGTAGAAACCGCTCGCTGGAAGGAGTGAGTTTAGTCTTTGGTGACGCGCTTGGTGGTGCGTTTTTTAGCAGGGTTTGGTTTAACCGCTCCCTTTTGGTGCTCACTTGCGCAATGGGTAACAACATTAGTCTCTACATCATCTCCGCCGTCACCATAGGAGGTCAGAAGAAGAATGGCCGCCCCTTGCCCGCGCCAGTCCTTCCAAATCTCGGGGAAGTCCTTCTCATCGAGATTATCATCTTCAATCTCTTTTACGCTTTTGTACCGGTACGCAAAAACGTTGAGCTGATCCGAGAAGACCGAGTCGGCCAAACCAGCGACGAGACTTGGCACTTCGGTGGGCTCACCGTTGTAACAGACCTTCGATTTTTTGTCGGTGGAGGTATCTTCATCAGGGGTGTTGGCGGAAGCGATGTACGGATCCGTAATCGTATAGGTCGTTTTTTTCTCTACGATCGGTACTAGCTTGTCGGCAATGTCGGAGAGACCTTCGGCGTAACTCACCCACTCGGAGTAGGCTTTAATATCGTCTTGATTCACCACCAACTTAGTGGTCGTTTCTCGATTTTCCTTAGTCGTTTTTAATTCACCTCGAATAGTTACATAAGCGGGGAACGGTTTTTTTTCCCCAAGTTTGGCGAGTTGCGGGTTTAATTTTTCTGCAGGGATGAGAACCGTTTTCTTCTTTGTTCCTGCTCGGGTCTGTTTCGCTTCAATAAGAAGCGGGTAATGAAGGGAAACGTCTGTCCCTTTTTCGGCGGCGACGACGGAAGGGGTGTGGAAAACTGGTACTAATAACAAACTAGCGATAAGCAATTTTATGCTCATAAACATACTCCCATGTAACGGTTAACTAGCTTTTGGTCTGTAACTGACTCGAGGAGACAAATCAACTTGAGATGTCGTTAGGGCTTTCCCAGACTGGGGATGCAGCTTTCGGTATCGGAGTTGTGCTTAAGGGGAAGTCTGGGGAGTCGGGCTGGGTGTATTGCGATCTTTTTGGCCGGGGTTTGCTTGATGGGAAAGGTAAGATTGATAGATCTCGTAGGCGGCAACGGTCCACGCGGTTGCGGCTCCAATTCCAATGGCGATGTCCAACGCTCTATCGCAACTGGTGTAAGTGGTAACCGGCGGTGGCGTCGTTTTTGATTGCTGGGCCGTGGGAAGGCTTTTCTCTTCTTTGCTCGGGTTTTTTCCGGTAGAGGAGGACTTTCCCTGCATCCGTTGAACAATAGCTCTAGCGACTCGTTGGCCGTGGTCCGCGGATTGAGGCCCCTCTCGCGTTAAGAGGGTGAGGATGGGTTTGACGAGCGCAGAATCGGGACTTGCCTCGGCAATTCGACCCAAAAGATAAAACCCGTGTTCCCCGGGACGCCTTCGGTACAATTCGGCAATTACTCTTTCGTATACCTCGGCAGATTTTCCATGCTGCTTCTCTAACTCACCCATGACTAAGGAGAGCCGTTCACGAAGTGCCTTAGGCTGATCATCATAGAGAACGGCATCGTCGGTATATTGGGCTTCGTGAATCAGCAAGCGAGCGAGTTCGGGTATAGTACGGTCTTCTGGGCCAAGGCGTGCGATGTCTAAGAGATCTTTACGGGTCTGCTTGAGACTCTGGGAAATCGTTCCGTGCGAGGATTCGCGAATTTGAGAGAGCTGTTCTTCGATATCCATGGAGAGAGCAGGAAACTTGGCTAGGAGTTCACGAAACTTCTTTCCGTGAAGCTCGTTTCTTAGCAGTAAGGCAAGCGCTCGTGCCTCTGGTGACACGGGATTGGCGTGGGGATTAAAGGTCATCGGATTGTAGTCTTTGGTCTCTTTGCGAACTGTTTTTTTCACTAGCTCACGTAATCGATTTCCGACTTCCTGTTCATCGCTTCCGTCGAGCTTAAGGGCAGTTTTCATCTCTCCCGCTCTATTTGTGACTTCCGTTTCACGATCCTCGTCCCAATGCGCCTTGGCCCGAAGTCTATCCCACCGAGCTCTTAGGTTTGGGTTTGTGGATATGAGCAGGGCCCGAGTGATTCTCTCTCCGGCTTCGGTCGTTTTTCCCGCGCCTTCCCATTGCTGTTCCGCGGCCTGTTCTAGCTTTTCGGCGGAGGAGTTAAGAGGAACTCCAAGCTCGTCCTCAATATTGATATTTAAAAACCGTTCTTCCATTGACTCGAACCAGTGGAGCTCTTCCGAAGTAGCGAACGAAGTGCCGAGTCCGATAGAGGCAATCTTAAGATAACGGATAATCTCTTCGGACGTGAATTCTGTTCCGTAAGTGCTGGGATTGAAGAAGGGGAAGCAGATTCCCATAAAGACGATGAGGAGAGAGAGGTATTTGGATGGTGCGATGCGGTGCATTTTTGTTGAGTGCGTTCAGATATGGGGAGATTACATGATATCTCAAACCTCAGATTCTCGGTAGCAAGGCAGCGGGTAGGGCGAAGTCCCGTCGCTATCTTCTCCTTTTTGTCTCGCGACTTACCTTTAAGTTAGATCCTAGGAAATCCGATAGGTTTGCAGGCGAGGTACCCCCGAAGTATGAACCATGGTTTCCGTTTCAAAGAGCGAATCACCCTACTTTTCTTTTTTCTGGCCAGCCTTTCACCGAATGCCTTTGGGTGGTGCAATAATTGTTCGTCCACCGGCTGTTGTCCTTGTCCCGGACAAGCACAGTGCATGGGCAGCCACGCGACCTGTGAAGAGGCTTGCGGTTTGACACAGGGCGTAGGGGGATCCAGTTCTGGAGGTTCGTCACCCGCTAACCAAATAATGCAAAACATGATGCAAAACTTCGTTCAGGGACTTATGAATCCGACCCCTGATCGACCGAAGACTCCACAAGAGATTGAACAGGAACGGCAACAGGCCATTTTGCGACAACAAGCCGAAGAGGCCCGGCAAAAGAAGATCCGTGATTACGTAGAGGCGCAGAAAAAGGAAAAGCAGGATAAAGAGGACGCTCTGGATCGCGAGGCGCAAGATTCAATCGTGTTATTTAATTCTGGAACCTCCGGCGCTCCCAGAATGCCTTCCGATGAAGAATTAATAGGCGGCGGAAAGACAATGAAAGAAACCAGATCATTGGGAGCCTCACGGGGCTCTCATGACGCCTCCGAGTGTATCTCGCGCAGCGCGGGCAGCGCCTGTTCGACGGGGACGGCCGAAGAGACCGAGGCCTGTGTCGCGGGGTACAATGACGGCTACGATCTAGCCGCGAAAAATACTGAGATTTTGATGCAGGCGGCTTTCAGTACCGGCGAAACCGCCGGGCAGAAGGGCGAGCTAGCAAATGGACCGGCTGATGAACGGGCTAAGGGGGGATGCCGGGTTCAATGGATCGAGAAGTATAACAAGGGCTATTTCAAGGGTAGGCATCTAAAATCGAAGGAACAACCATGAAGACGATCACTTTACTATGTATAACGCTCGCCTCATTCGCATTTGCGGACGACAACAGCTTCGAGTTGCATCGAATTAAGGCGCAAAAATTGATTGAGAAGAAGGATTGGAGTTCGGCGGAAGGGGAAGCCAAGGCGATGACCGAGGCGGACGCTAAGAGTCTAGAAGGCTGGTTAATGTACGGAGTTGTCGAGCAGCGGCTCGAAAAAAATGAAGAGGCCTCCAAGGCCTACCGCCGGTACTTGGAACTCAATCCTCCCGCTGAAAAAGCGACCGCGGTTCGCCAACGCCTGGCGGAAGTGGAATTGCGCTCTGAAAAAGTGGAAAAAGAGACCTCAAAGCAGAATCAGGAGCGATATGGGTCCCGTTCCGATGGCGCCTATATTGCGTTTGCGCCACTCTATCATCCATCGACCTCCTCCGTGATGAGCGGGGACGTAAGTAACAACTTTCAATTTGGCGTCCAACTTCAGCACCTCAACATCGGATTGATGTACGATTCGGGGACCATTCCAGCTTTTCTAGCCGCGCCGTCGGGCGCCTCCGGGGCGGCTGCGATCTACCGAACTCTCGGACCCGCGTCGCTAAAGACTTATACTCTTTATCTGGAATACAACATCATGTTAACCGAGCCATTTGTTTCGACTGGCCCTTTTGCGATCTTTATTCCGATCCACGGAGGGGTTTTCACCAATAAACTGGCGTTAACGGACGGCACGCGGAATTTTTCGAACCTAGGGGCGGAAGCGGCCGCGGGTCTCGGTGTGCAGTGGTACAATCGCTCCCCATTAAGCTTGGGACTTACCGCGCTCTATCATTGGGGGGTGGGAATTACGGATCTCGAGGAAGATTCCAACTCGCAGGGAATCCAAAACGTCGCCGGCCAACCGGTTCACGGGGGCAACGTCGGGTTTGAAATCCGTTTCACTTTAACCTTCCTATTCGGCTACGAAAAAAGCCTCGCGGAAAAAGCGGGAGCGCAGTAAGGAAAAACTCACTAACCCCGAGTCGTTGATAGAACAAGTTTCATACCGTGGTGCGAGGGCGTGAATCCTAGGCGTTCGTAAAAGCGGTGGGCGTCTTTTCTGTCTCTATTGGTAGTGAGTTGGACGCGTCTACAATCCTTCTTCTTGGCCTCAGAAATCACCCATCTCATCATTTCGGATCCTATTCCCTGACTTCGATATTCCCGGGCGACATGCACCGCTTCTACTTGAGCATCCGGCCTTCCCTTGCCCGCTAAGTACCACAAAAAAGAGAGGTGAAAGGTCCCCACAATCTTTCCGTCGATTTCAGCCACCATGAGAGAGGTAGTAGGATCGGCATCAATTTGCTTAAACGTGTTTTCGTAGTGAGGGGGGAGAATCTCCGGCAGCGTCTCTCTGGGTTTTCCGTCTGGACCCCCGTCGTTGGTCATTCTTACGATGACGGGGACGTCGCTTAGGGTTGCTTTGCGGATCAGCATTTTCCTCTCATGGCAGTGAACGGGGATGCAGTCAAATGGGGGCTTTTCAATCCAAGTCTAGTGTCTACCAGGCCGAAACGCGCCATCCTCGAAAGACAAATCCTCTTGTTTGACACGACACGCGGTAACGGGTTACTCCGGAAGAGAAAGATTTCTTGGGGAAGGGGGAGTCCATGAAGCGTCTGATCTTGCTTATTTCAACCTTATTGTCGTTAGGTGTCCACGCATACGTTTCAAAGAGTGCCACTGAGGCAACGCTTAGCTTTGAATATTTCATCGATCTTCCCCGCCACACATTGTGGGACGATGCTCGTGCTGAAATCGATAACCAGCTGAAATACCAATACGGAACGATGCAGATTACCGACTATCGAGGGGCTCCCAAAGGGGAATACACCCTAAAATTCCTCAAAGCGGAGAACATCGACGAGCCGAGCGGAAAGTATCGGATTCACTATGCCTATGAAGGTTTGATCGAACTGCAAAAGGGGCCGAAGACCAAGTACGAGTTTTACCTTCCCAAGAATCCTGATAAGAATTTTATCTATAAGGCCGGGATGGACAAAGAAGGAACCAAGAATCTTTGCACCGACCGCCACTACAATACTTTCGACGACTATTGGTATTTTTTTAATCCCATCCTGAAGCAGTGTCCGCTGAGGGAGAAGGAGGGTGTCGATTACAACTTGGTAAAGGGAAGTGTCGTTCGGATCGAGAACACCAAGATTAGCTACCCTGAATATGACAGGTTGATCGATCCAAAAACCGGTAAGATTTCCATTTTTGTTCTGATCGGAATGGATGACCCGGAGCACGATCGCGCGCCGATGGGGTCCACCGATATCAACGCAAAATCCTATCGTTCCATCAGGAGACGTCTTATCGACGACGGATTTTCCGCCAGACCATTCACTTCACAGGAGATGAACACCATATTGGAAGGGCACGAGTTTCGTAAGCCTTACGTCGAGGTCCTAAGCAAGGACACGGAAAGGGCCCCGATTGAAATTACGCTTTTTTTCGGACCTACGACGGAATGGACCCACCCCAGTGCGTCGGCATTTCATTATTTCCTCAAGTACGCGAACCAATATGCATCGGTAATGATCTATGATGGGCACTCTGATGTAGGCAAAGGACTCGATTTCAAGCGGATTGAGGAAAAACATAAATTTAAGTTCACGAATGATCCCAAACGATATCAGATCTTCTTTTTTAACAGCTGTACCTCGTATGCCTATTACAACTCGGTCTTTTTCTACCGCAAGTCTCCCCACCGAAAGGAAAATCGGACCAAGTTTTTAGATATTATGACGAATGGGCTGGCGACCGCTTTTGATCCGGAGCAAGAGATCAATTTGACCCTTATCTTCGGCGCAGAGGCTTGGGCAAATAAACGACGCCCTCCCAGTTACCAAAAGATGGCGTCGAAGATGGAAGATGATGATCTATTCGCGATAAACGGCGATGAGGATAATCCTACTGAACCGCCGGGATAAGATTACTTTTGCGAAAAATAGAGGGATTGAACGCTCTGGCAAACGTTCTCCGCATTGGGAAGCTCGGAATTAAATTCAACACACATTTTCATGAAGCGGCTGCTATCGGTGTAATCACTGGGATCAGAAGAGAGATTGATGTGGCTCGCGGCAACTCCAACCTGAGAGAGAACTAATCCGAGAACCGTTACTAAGAAGATTTTGCTGATGCTTAATTTCATTTTATGTCTCCTGTGAGCTACCAAGGCGTCTTGGTGTTGTATAAAGCAAATAGGAGACCAACCTTCCAAAAATCACACCATGACCCAGTAAGTCATCAGATCTAAAGCACGAACGGCGACGGCCGGTTTCCGACTCGAATTCTGTCGGTATTCACTTCAATGTTTTTGGTAGTCAATTTTTAGATCACTTTTCGCGCAATGCGCCACAGACTCAAGTACTTGGCGACGCACGGTCGGTGTATGGAAAGTTGACGCTCAAATTGTCAGTTTAAGTGTTTAAATTTTATGACTAAATCCAATACTGCCCCGGCCCCCCTTCCATTTCTTCGGCAGGTGAAAAGGAACCAGACAGGCGAATATTAAATCTACTGTATACACGCAGTGTCGTCTTCCTTCGGAATCACTGAATGTTTAAACTTAGATTACCGAACTAAGAAATGGATCTTTTCTCTATCGAGGTAATTTATGACCAGTTGCACCACCAGACGTTTCGCCACCGTATTTCTCATCTTGTTTTTGCTGGCTCTGCCCGAATGCGGGTGGCTGGGTGATGTGAAGGTGCAGAAAGCGGCCGGACTGGCGGCGCAGGTAGGAGATACCTCGCCAACCAATCCAATAGTGCCGACTCCTAATACCTCGGGCGCGGCATTAACTCTGAATATCCCCGGTCCCACCGTAGTGAATCAATGTACGGTAGGGCTGGTCGGTTATCTCTTTAATGGTCAGGCTGCGGCCATTCCTTCGGCTACCACCGTAGACATTGTCGGCCCGGCTCCCTCGGGACTCACTACTGTGGTGACCCTGTTTAACTCCACCAACTGCGATCCGACGACGGTGGCCGCTACGAACACTCTTGGGTTATCGATGCCCGCGCAAAGTAGCTCGGCACAGTTTTCGATGAAACTTTCGCTCACGGGAACCTTTAATGTGGCCGCTTCCGTCGTTACCGGAAGTCCCGCCACTGGCACAAATGCCTCGGTTCAGGTGAATCCGATCCCAACTCCCAGCGTTCCCACGAAGTTGATCATTGGGGGATCACCTCAAGTAAACGCCGGATCCTGCTCGGGCTTTACCGCAACCTTAGAAGACATCAATAATATACCGACGTCCTTTACGGGAGCATCCGTTTTGGGAGTTGGGGGCGGCGGAGCGGGAGCTCTATTTTATACCGACTCCGCTTGCACCATTTCAACGAGCTCAATCCCGGTCCCGGCCCTTACACCCGTTACCAGTTTTTTTCTTAAGCCTATTACCGCCGGCGTAACCGCAGTGACGGGTAACTTTGGAAACATCAATGGTTCTTTTACGGTGGATATCGTAGGGCTAGCACCTAACCACCTTACTATCGTGGCGACTAATCCTATCAATAGTAAGAGCTGTAAGCCGGTTACCATAGCGATTCGCGATCTCTACGAAAATTCAGTGGGGCTTCCCAATACTCAAAACGCAGTGGTCACTACCGCCGGTCCAGGAGCCTTTTATTCCGATAATAATTGCAGTATCCCCATCTCCAATGTTCCTATAGCGGCGAACGCCTCTGGCAATGCCAACAACTCGCTCTTTTACTCGAGCCCCATCGGCGGCAGCGACACGCTAAGCGCCACGGTCGGTTCTCTCAAAGGTTCGCTCTCTATTACGATCGTAGCTGCGGGGAGCTTAGTGATAAATAATCCCCCGTCAGGCAGCGTCACTAACGCGGGAATCTGTTACGGTCCCTACACGGTAGATGTGCTCGATGGCTTTGGAAAAGTGCTCTCTCCGCCACCTTCCGTGAACGTACAAATGAAGAGCGCTTCTGGTAAGGGACTCTTTTTCAATGAGTCCAGTTGCGGAACCGTCTCAGGGACTTCGGCGGGGGCTACTGTTCTGAGTACCGCACCTAGAACATCTTTCTTCTATTTGGATTTTAGGGCTGAAAGTCTGACGATCACTGCCAATGACGCTGCCAACTTATTGGGGCAGGGGAGTCAACCGCTTACGGTCCTTCCCGGACAATTGAGCCAACTCATTGTCTCAGGTCAGAGCGGGCAGATTGCCGCGGGGACGTGTTCACAGTTTCTAGCGACTTACGCCGATAGTTACGGCAATCCGATCGCGGTAACGGCGCCCAGTAACATTAATATTTCAGAGACCGGCGTTCCGGGGAAATTTTTCAGTGGGTCCGATCCCAATTGTCAAACCGCACCCTTGGGAAGCAGCCCAGGTCCGATCACACTGGCGCTTAATACGGGAGACGTCGCAAAATATTTCTATTTCCAATCGACGACGGCCGGATCCGGAGTCATGAATGCGACGGGGGGCATTTACACGGCTCCCGGCTTTAATTTCAATATCACGGCCGGTCCGCCTACCCACATTAAGGAGATCTCAGCACCCGTTCCCGTAGTCGCGGGGGTTTGTGCGGCGCCTTTCGTTTTTGGAGTCTTCGATCAGTTCGAAAACCCAACGACGACTTTGGTAAATACCACTTTCACTATTACTACGAGTGGAGGAACGTTTTATTCCAGTAGTGATTGCAGCAACAACGCTGGCACCCTAATCAACTCGATAAACTTCCCTGCCGGTACGGGAAGAGAAAATGTCTCTTATAAAGGCACGGTCATCGGAAACGTAATCGTTTCCATTGTCTGTACCGGTTACAATCCCACTCTCACTTTTAATTTTACTCTCGTTTCCGGAGGTCCGGCCCAGCTCGCATTCAATGGACTCTCTCCACTACCGAAAACGGGTCCGTCCACGGCGCCGGTACAGGTGATTGCTGGCCAATGCTTGCCGTTTAGTGTGAGCGTGCTGGACGCTATCGGAAATGCGACGACCTCGACGAGTTTCATTCCCCTTACCGGTAACGTTTCGGGCATTGGCGGAGGAACGTTCTATTCCGACGCGTGCGCGACGCCACTCACATCTTCATTTGGAATTCCCGCAAATACGGGGAGCATTCCTGTGTGGTTCAAACCGTTGGCCGCCGGCAACGCGGTATTGAGTGCACAATCTACGGGCTTTACGCCGGTTAGCTACGCCGTCTCCATTAGCGGTGCCGCGGCTGCGAAGCTTGTGATAACCGGTCCGAGTGCTAGTCCGGGAGTCGGGACTGCTGGAGTTTGTGCCGGTCCCTTCCAGGTCACCGGGGTCGATGCCTTTGGAAATCCCACGTCGCTACCCGGAGTTACTATCGGGCTTGCTCAGACGGGCGCAGGTAGTGCCAATGGGAAAGGAAATTTCTTCAGTGGGAGCGGATGTACTCAGAGCATTAACACGATCACCATGGTCTCTCCCTACGTCAGCGGACCCTTCTGGTTTGAAGACCTTACTGCGGAATCTCTTACGTTAACGGCTAGCGCGACTAACTTAACTCCCGGAGCGCTGGGCTTTCTGATTCAGCCGAACGTGCCGGAACAGATCATTTTCACGGGGCCGACGACGGTCGCCGCCGGGGTGTGTAGTGATCCGCTGACTTTTCAGGTGGTGGATCATTATGGCAATCTGACGATAGATAGCGTTAACGATCGCATCTTCACCATAACCCAACCGACAATGTCTGGTTCGGGGCTAACGCTAACCTCCGACTGCACTACGGTGATCACGACTATGACATTGCCCAAGGGAGGTACCGTCTCAGGTCCACTACATTTTCAAAGCTCAGTACCTTACACCAATGCTAATCCGACTTTGATCACCCAAACGTCGCCACCCGCAATACCGCCCTCAATTCCGATCCAGGGTACCGTACATCTGACGGTAACCGCTCCACTAGGACCGTGCACTGCGCAACTCCTGGCCGCGGCACCCAACTGCCCTGGTTCGCCGGGGACGATTCATCCTTATCAGGGACAGCAAGTCACATTGACCTGGTCGACGAGCAACTGTGCCAGCTGTAATATCCTGGGAGCCAATGTCGGTACGAGCAACTCCTCGGGGTATTCGATCGTGAATGCTCCGGTGGGAACCACCAGCTACACCCTTAGCTGTACGGGGTATGCGACCGGCTCTAGCAATTCCAACTCTTCAACGGCTACGACCAATGCGACAAGTACCGTGAGCCTTATCGTGAGGAGTGGCACAATCTCTTACAGTTCTCCTTTTGATATTCGTACTGTGGAACGTGCCTGTACCGCCTCGACTCCGGATCAGCAGATCTACGATCAGGATGCAAACGCCGGTTCTGGCGTTGTCCAAAACGATAGTGCATCGGCGGCACGAATCTGCTGGTGTCAGGGGTATGGAACCGTATCGAATCACTCCGACTCTTGGAACGGCCGCACGGGTTACACTAGCCCCGGTAATAATACTCTGGGCTACTGGAATGGCTCGAAGTGGATCATAGGTAATGCCGAAACGTTGGGAAATAAATGGTTGGCTACGCTAAATTGTGCCAGTCCGCTGCCGACGTGCAATTAGTTATTGTCGGGCTTTTCCCCCGACAATAACTGTCCTGAGTGAAACGAAGGATCTTGTGATGGGACAACCGCCCGTCCATATCATAATGATTTCAACGGGATCTAAAACTTCATTGATCCGGTAACGGGCTCTATGTTAATGCCCTGCACTGTGGTTACGACTCATCGTCAAAAAAAGCTCCTACGGAAACCCTATTCCGGGTACGCCTTCTTTTTCTTGTGCCTAGTGGCCGGTCGCGCCGAGGCGAAGGTGATATTTCAGACTGCGCCGGAGCCTATAGAGAGTTGCGGCCGTGTTCTCATTCAGTCGGTGAAAGGCCATGCGGAAGCTATTTTCAGGGCCTTCCGACTCGAGCAGGAGACCGACCTGCTGAAACTAGCGAATTTTGATCTTCGGTTTGGCTACACTCGGATCGTCCCGATTAGAGAAGTTCCGGGCGCCTTTCTTTCCATGAGTTACAACCACGAAACCATGAACCAGATGTATGACCGGCTTTCGATTTTTGACACGGGGTTTGGAGCGCCAGCGTATCGCGGTAAGTTGGTCCCATTTATTACGTTGGATGACTTTCCGTTTCAGCTTTCCATCTCAGGGGGCTTTACACTCCAGCCCACGGTTAAGGGACATAATTTAACGGGGAAGGGCGTCCGAGATTTTTTTCGAATGGCGGCCCAGCAAAACTCGCCGCTTAATCCATGGGAAAGAGAACTTCACGGCGCGATTCGGGAACCGCTGTTGGAAACAGATTCCGATTTTTACTTAATCGCGAGCTCTTTTTTTAGTAACCCCCTGGAAGATCCCGTCGACACCCCAAGCCATGAACTTTGCCACGCAGAATTTTATCTAAACCGAGGATATCAAGCGGCCATTTTCGAGTTTTGGAATTCCAAGGCAATCTTGGATGAAGACAAAATGGGCATCGCCTCGGTGCTCACCGAACTTGGCTATGATATCGAAATAGACATTCACCAATTCGTTGATGAATTCCAGGCCTATACTTTACAAGTAGGTGCTGAGAATGGTCGATTGAAAGCCTTCGTCCCCAAATATCGAAAACCGCTATTGGAATTTCTAGACGCTAAGGGAATAGTTCCAGCCCGGTTGCGTTAGCTTCGAAGATTGAGCCGATCATTTCTGTGGAACAGACTCCCTGATGGCGTGGGGGGCATAAGTGGAAGTTCAAGCATAAGCATAGGCATAAACTGCCGATATTGTTTCCGAGAGAGAAAAAAAGAGCCCACCCTTCATACAATCGCCTAGTCACTAGAGACTGAATACCCCAGGAATACGAGAAGACTCGGCTCGTTTATGAATACGCTGTCAGGCTCAGGGTTTGCATCGATCTAGCCTATCCAATTGGGGAGAGATGTCGGCTAAATCACGAATAATGATCCTTCTCTTGCTTGCGCTTGTTAACGAGCGCGGAGCTGCGTCCGATCACGACGCTTCGCTTGCTTTACCTGCCTCCGATTCAGCAACCGTTTGTCAGCCTCTTCTCGAAAAGATCAAAACCGCCTGCCGCTTAGCTCCTAATGAGAATAAAAACCGAGCGATTGCCGAAACTATCGGTAAGGAACTCTCTGAGCTTAAGTGTGATACTCGAATCACGGAACCGAACGAGCTCAATCTGGTGAAGTCGATTATCTGGGAGTCGAGACGCCTCTTAGAAAAAATCGACCCGTTGCAGGACGAACCCGCACGATTTCATTCCTTGATACAAAGGGTGGGTTTTCATCTGTCGGGGCGAGAAAAGGTAACCACAAATAAACATTTTATCGATGATCTCCAAACTGAATTAGGTTCATTTAGCGATCCTAACTACCGGGTTCTGATTAACGAGACTATCCTTCTGCTTAATCATGAGGCGAACGGCGTGAGTCAGCGGGCATTGAACGCGTTTACCCATGCGTTGATTCTTGATCCGCAGCCCTTCCTGGCGTTATCCAATGTCTGTGCCCAAGTGTCCGATCGGCATCCAAGATTTAGTGAAGTCGCGAAGGCTCATTTGGGTACGATCCTTCTGGCTTTGGGTATGAGCCAAAGAAAGCCAGTAGACATTTCTGATCGTACCTTCGATGTCACTAAGGCCATCCCCCCGCCAAAAGAGTTACAGGATTTATTGCGCGAGGTAGCCAAGGGAGACTCCGCCGGGAGAACTCGAGAAAATCTGGTTAAATGGCTTGTTCCGTTCATGGAAGCTAACTTCGAACCACGAAACTATGGTAACCACGAAAATTATTCGGACCAATATCCTTTTCCGAAAAAGGCCGCTTCACATCTCGTTCACGAGTTAGCGAAAGACGCTTCCGTGCCGAAGTTTATGAAAGATGAGGACACCTGGGTCACCGTCTCTTCGAAGTTGAGTCCGAGGCAGACCGCCGAGGTTGTTATTTCGGGGAAGTGTGAGACGGGGGAGCGAAACACGACAAAGCCGCGCTTTGGTTTTCTGATTGAAAACGGCGAGAAAAAAAGTCTCTCTCCAATCCCGGAGCCACCGGATTGGGACTACGACCTTTTCGAGGATGGAAAGACGGTTAAGCACCACAACGGTCTTTATGATCGAAAGTCGGTCTACTACGATGAGGCGACCGCGACCACTCGGGTGATTCTCGCTGTTCCCCCCGATCTATTTAAAACGGAGGAACGGGTGGGGAGATTTGGTCTGGAAATAAGATGTGATGGGCATACGAATATCTATCCGATACAGGTTCCCCTTCACGCCGGTTTTCCGGCTGATGAATATGCCGAGCATGTCGCTCCTTGTGAAACTCCTCCCTACGTCCAGTGGGATAGCGATGGTAAGCGAAAGGGGCTAATGGTCCTTGGTCCGAATACAAGGCAAGCTTCGACGGTCGTTGGCTTTCTCGAGCTAGATTCCGGTTACCAATGTGTAAAGACGGAGGGGGAGACTGATCTGCCTGAAGCTATTCTAAGTCTTACCGAGCAGCAGGGAGAGGATACTCTCGACTATCTGATTCGTGATACCCACTCCAACGGATTTGATCACCGAGGGGGGTTAATCGCGATTCATAAGAAGGGGGTTAAATACACCTGTACGAAACTCTTTCGACGAAAAGACGGTAAAGAGATTCCTCATGAAATTGTTGTTCTTGGACCTGAGGGGAATGCCGGCGAACAGACTTCGGTTGGTTACGATGACTTCATCGCTGCCCTGAAGAGAGCAAAAAGAAAGTTCCCCCTATTGCTGGCGAACTTAAGTTGTTCCAACGTTCGGCAATCTTGTCATGTTCTGGTGAACGCTAAATCCGTTCCCGTTCAATTTATTTCTACGGTACGGTCCTGCTCATATAAATCGGGTCAAGTGGATGCTAATTCAGATTCGGGTATCGCGCTTCTCACCGCGCTAGACAGAACGGAGACCTATGCCACCATGGTCGATAAGTATGCTGTCTTTAGCCATGAGGGCATTCTCTTACCCAACCATCCGGACTATCGGAAAGAGCACTTAGAAAATATCGGGCAAGAGCTTTCGGGGGCCACGGTAAGTTTAAACTCTGACGTACGTTCGCAAAGTATGGACGAGAGAACCGCTCGTTGGATATCAACCGGCGGAGTAACGCGGCAAGATCAATCGTTGTTAGGTGCCCAAGGTATGGCCTACTACTTACAGGAAGTGTTGGAAGATAACAGGGCACTTCCCCAGCCAATCCGATCGTCTCTCGAAAGTAGGCTTGCTGAATTTCGCAAATTAACGGGGATGAGCGACAACAATTTTGCCGCTCTCATCCAAAATCCCCAGCTTTTGTCGCAGTATCTAGCCTCTGAAGCCAGTGCCGGGTCTGCACGGGACGCCGTGATTGCAGTTTGGAAGGCTCATGGAGTAGAGGCGATTTCACCTGATGATCTTAGGCCTCAGCTGGAAAGGTACGGGAATGGTTTTGCACTCTATTTGCTCGGGCAAATGGGAGCCGAAGGGAGACATGTCCTTTTCGACACCCTCCTTTCCTCAGATGGCGGTACCCGGATGGAGGCCGCTGAAGTTCTCCTGCCATGGTTGGCCAGCCATCCCCGGGAGCTCTTACGTTTGATACCCATGCTTCTGGATCCGTCATCGCATGATTCTTACCGTGTTCTGCGATTGGCGGAAAAACACCCCAAGCTTTACCATGCCCTTTTGAAAGAGATGCTCTCAAGTGAAAAACCAGACGTCACCTGGAGAGCCCTATCACGAATTTTCGATCCCTTTAGCGATACGAGACAGGCGACTATCGATCCGGAATTGGTTCCCGTCCTTGAAACGGTTGCGCGAAATTCGGACCATCCCTACCTGGCGGATGTCTTGGGTGCGTTGTTGCTTGATCCGACTCACGCCAAGGCAGCGAAGGATCGGCTCGTTCGTCTACTTGATGATCCCAATCATAGGGAATTTCGATCGGCGATTCGCGCTTTGGCGTCGCGCAACCTCGATCCAGAGATCGTTGTGCCCAAACTTATCCAAATGTTTAAGACTGCCATCCACCATAATGACGAGGATAGATCCAGCGCCGGTAAGGATCTCTTTAGAGCCATAGGGATATATGCGGCCAATGGGGATAAGACTGCCCTTGATCTCATTAAGGGATGGTTAGCCAATCCGAAACAATTTTCGAGCTGGCCCGAGCGCTGGCAGGGGAACCTCAGTCATCTCTTTGACGGCGTGGGATCTGAACTTTCCGAACTCGTCGACCCCATCGTTTCGGCCGCGCTTTCCCAAAAGGGGGATTTGGGTAAGATCTTGATCCGTGCCTTGGGTGATCTCGGACCCAACGGTCGGTTGGGACTTGGGAAAATAATCGAGAGGGAATCATCGAATCCGAAGAGTTCTCTCCTGTTAGAGGCGTTGCAAGAGTTAGGTTATTCTCGATTTCGCGAGTTATCGGATAACACCGAACTTCGGGAACCGTTGTCTAAATTACTACGATCGGTACCGCCAAATTCCGAGACCGCGGAATTTGCGGCGAAATCACTCCTTTTCTCTAAGGAGATCAGCGAAGAGACATTGGAGCGGTTACGACCCATCTTAGAGAACGGAACCAAGGAGGGGAAATTCGCCGCAGCGGGAATCTTCATAAAACATAGCGACCCCGAAAGCGAAATTGCGAAAGCAAGTTATGAGGTTCTTCGTAGGGAACTGGTGCTCCCCCGCGATAATCCGAGTTATCAATACTCCTACTTCTTGGTGGATAGCATACTGCCGGAGCTGGGGGAAAAGGCACTACCGTTAATGGATTCTCTGTTTAATGTGAAGTCCACTCCCTACCAGATGATGGAGCATCGAACCTTAGCGGCACTAGGTGCGGTCGTGGCCCCGGCTTTAAAGAAGCGGTTAAGCGATTCTAGTTCCGCGGGCGAAAAGCAGATTGCCCTTGAGACCCTCTTGCGAGCCCCTGAGCTGGGAAGAGATCTCCTACCGATAGTGGAGAAGCTAATTGCTTCAAGTACGGATCGCGCTTTATTAGAATCCGCGATCGCTACCTCCATACGGGTGCGAAGCTATCTGGCTACCCCAAAGACTGTCCCGAAATGACGTGGCTTTCCCATCTATCCTATTGCAAATGTTACAAGAACTGTCACTGGTCCCTAACCGACCGCCCATCTTTGTCACTCTGACCCAGAATGCCAGCTATGAATTTGGGAACCGCGGATGGCATTGGATTGCATAGGGGGATGAGGGGAGTCGGGGGATGGGGCGTAAACCCAATTCGGTAAAGTACAGAGTTTTCCAAAGGCGTTCCCTAGCTTCGCTTCTATTGCTGGGAGCTTTTTTGGCGGTGGTTCGCTGCGAACAGCGTCGCACCGATATATCCATCGCTCCCCCTCCGGTGAAACGACTCGGTTTTACGGCAATTCCCGTCGGTCAAGTTGAAATTCCAAACTCTCCATCCGATTTAGATCGTTACGATGTGCGCATTACGGCGAACCTCATTTCCTCTAGGCCTATAGAAATATTTCGGGCTATGGGTGGAGCTCCGGAAGTCCGACAGAGTCTTGGTTTTCTTCAACCTGGTGACGGAGAATTTATTGATCGTAGTGGCATTAAGATCGATGCGCAGTATCGTTATAGTTTCGCTTTTCAGGGATTTAGCCCTTCCGCTGCCGGACAGGATCCGGCTATTTCCGATGTCGTCGTCCAAATTCCCAGGGATACCGCGATTCTCGGTCGGTTTGATGCTAGCGGAAATGGAAAAGCTTTGAATGTCGGCAGACTTTTCTTGGGTCCGAAAGCCATTATAGAAACTCACGGTTTAGAACTTCGAATCTCCGTAAATGAATTAATAGCTCAAAGCGGCGCGATCATCTCGGTCGGCGTCCCCGCCGCCCTGCCGGGCACGCTGGAAATTTGGGCACGAGAGGCACATGGCGAACTACTCATTGCGCCGGACTTTCCCGGGTCGGCTTTAAATGCGGTTTCCCACGTGAGTTCGCCATCGCCAGCAAGTCGATCCGCGGGAAGCCAAGAGGTGAGAGTCCATGTAGCCTCGCAAACGTCTATTTTCTCAGTTATCCCTGTTCTAGAAAAGCCACCGGAACCAGGGCCAGACTTAGCCCGAGCCAAATGGGCTGGGTACCAGCGTCCCTTTGTCGTGCAAAGGGGTACTAGCCGAAAGGTTCTCTGTGGCGGTCATTTGATGCCCACCGAGGATTTCTCGGGGGTTTATGCGCGGCCGATGCCGGGTGGTGGAGATCCTTTCTACTATCTCATCACTCCCACGCACGGAAAGTTGGCCACCTTGTCGAATGATCCCATGAAAAAGGACTTATACTCGGTTGCGTGGGCGGTGAGCGCCATGGGCCCCCTGCGGTGTGAGCCGCCCTCAAGTCTCACCTTTCCGTATTTCGGGGATCCGAAGGGTCCCAACGCTCCCAGTTTTGCCCCAGTACCGCGCTTAAAGGGAGATGAAGCGGGTCTTCCTCCTTTGATTCCCATCATAGTTCGAGAGATACGGTTGGCCGAGAGTTTGGACCGTCTATTTTCGGTGGACGGACTATCGGTGGAACTTGACGTCCCCGAATGGAATGCCGAAGTGGGATATTCCCTACAGCAGGCCGATCTCCTTTCCGCGATTAATGACAACCCGAAAATTTTAATCGATTACTTACATCGGCATCAGCTAAAGACGATCCACTTCACGCCTCATCTGAAGAATTCCATCGAGCAAAAAAATGGCGCGCTCTATGTCCACGCTCGCACAAGCCTGTCGACAAAAACCTTCATGGATAATTTAGCCAAAGACTCTCTCCCCATAATCTATCCCTAAGCCTCTTAAAGGTGTCAGTCTCTTCCAATAGTGGTGCGACACTTGCATCTTAATCCAGCGTCAAGTCAATGCTGGGAGGTATTCCATTCGAATACAGGCTATTTTTTGTCTAGGTGCGATTATTCTAGCCAGTCACGCGGTTGGTACTGAGCTGAAGCAATTGGCGATGTCTCCAGAGCTGCTGACTCCGCTTTACGGAGTCATGCCTGAGATGAAACTTAAAGAGGCCTTTTACACGGAAATTTCGCACGGACTGATGGCCTGCGAAGTAAACCTCAGGCCTTTTGTGAAGCCGGTGGCGGCATTAAATGCCGTCGGTGTTCAACATAGTTCGTACAATGCCGTCTATGTGGTACCGCTAGCGGATTGGAAGAACTGGGTGGGGAGCTCCTCTGTTAAGGAAGATCTGATGAACCATTCTGAAACGCGTTTAGCGGGAGATAATGTCATTATTTTCTCTTCCGCCGAAGGCCCCAACCAAACTTCTGAGAAACAAGCGGATTGCCTCAAGCGACTATTCTCCCCGGCATCCATGGCGAACATTAAATTAATTATTGCCAGTCAACCGACGGAATTGGCTAGATCAGGGTCGGCAGCGCAGCAGATTAGTTCAACCCATCTTAGAGCGATTAAAAGTGGGTATCAGGCTCCGTGAAAGTGAATTGATATTTCTTAGTATTTAAAAATTGATCGAGCAATGTCTTTGGCCTCTGTGGAAATCTGTCGTAAAGCGCCGGTCAGGGGATAGTAAAATCCGATAAAATAAAGTCCCTGAATCGACTTGCAAATGGGGCGTCCCTTCGAATCAATCTCTGCCTCAATGACATCAAGGAAATTGGGACGATAACCCGTCGCGAAGATCACGCTGTCGCAACTTTTCTTGGTTCCGTCGACAAATTCGACCTCGGTGGCATGGAAGCTTTTGATGCCCGGAAAAACCGAAATCTCTCCGGCCTTGATCTTTCGAAGGGTTCCGACGTCTAGAACGGGGACTCGGCCTGAACTTGTGGAGAGTGCATTGATCCCCTGCGTGGGGGGGCTGATTCCAAATTTCTTGAGGTCTCCTACCACAAGCCTCACAAGGACTCCAAAGATAGGATCGAGAAGCCACGTCGGTATCCAGTGAGTCAAGATCGCCAAAGTTTGAACGGGAATTCCAAAGAAGTCTCGGGGCACCACGTGGACCGGACCTCGAATGCAAAGCCCCACATCGGCCTTTGATTCTGCGAGATCTAGCGCGATTTCCGCTCCACTATTACCAAAACCAACGACCAGAGTTTTTCGGCCGGCGTAGGTTTTGCCATTTTTGTATTTCGAACTGTGAATGACATTTCCTTGGAAACTCTCTAGGCCCGGGTATTTTGGCAAGAAAGGCATGCCGTTAAGTCCGGTAGCAACCACCACATTTTTTGAGCTGTAGATTCCCTTATCGGTGGTTACTTTCCAATGGTGGTCTTCTTTTTTTAGATTGGTGACCATCTCTCCAAATTGAATTCGAAGATTGAATCGCTCGCGGTACTTTTCAAGGTAACTCAGGAAATACTTTCGAGGAAGATAACGGGGTGACTTTGCCGGAATAGGAAAACCCGGCAGACCGGAGTTGCCTCGGGTGGTGTGCAAGTGCAGACGGTCGTAATGCCTGCTCCACAGAGGTCCAACCGCCCCCTCTTTTTCAAAGATGAGGACCTTGGTGCGGCTCTTGGCAAGACTACCCGCCACCGCAAGGCCAGCGGGGCCTGCTCCAATTATTACCGTGTCTAAAATGGTTTCCATGGTTACACCGTGAGCTAAATTCTATCCTTCAGGCCAGGGTCGAATACCGTTTTTATACTATGTGCCATCTCTTAGCAGACCTGGCTTGGCCCGCCGCGAAATGGCGAAGGAATGGGTAACACAGATTAGGGAAGGATAACAATGCGCCTTATTAAAAGACGCGACGGCTTCAAATCCCGATGACCCCACTAAGCAAATTGGCAATTGCCCAGGCTAGTCTAGCCTGTTGGGTCAATTAGTTGTCATCATTTCGGAATTTCATCAGGTTAGCTGTCGATAGATTCAAAGACTAGATGACTTATAAAGCACCTTCAAAAATCTGAAGTACTCAGATAAGGCGCTTGATCTCAACTACCTTTCCGAACGTATGAGAGAGCTCAGTCTGCCTATTCCTAAACCGATTCGAGCACTTGCCCCAGCCGCACTCCTGGGCGTCAAATGATTCCGTTCCTGCTAAGCCGCAATTCGCTTGCCACGAAATTCCTGACCGAGGCGTTTGCCACTTCGGGTTTTATAGTTGCGTTTTGCCAACTTGGAGATTTCGAGGATGCGGATTACCATCCATCCCGGATCGATCTGCCACCACTTATGCTGAAAGTTAGCCGAGTCTGGTCGAAGATGGTGGTTCTGATGCCATCCTTCACCATAACCGATCATCGCGACGAGAAATGAATTCCTTAAAATACTCTTTCGCTCCTTGCCTACCAAAGATGCGCGATGGCAATAGCTATTAACCAGCCAGGCGCAATGCCAAAGCACTACAATCCGAAGAGGAAACGCCCAAAGCAGCAGATCCATCCGTCTAAAGATGACAAAAAATATAGCTGCGGCAGTGAGATTGATTGCCATTGCGTTCTTGTCCAGGAATTTGAGCCAGCTTGAGGAACTTAGATCACGAACGAGAGTGCGCGATCGCATTTGGCTAAAACCATTTGGATTCTTGTAGAACATCCAAAGCAAATGGCTCCAAAGAAATCCGCGGGCTGAAGAATGCGGGTCTCTCCTATCCTCGTTCCAGAGATGATGGGCGCGATGAAAGGTTACCCAGAGCAGAGGCCCCCCCTGAAGACTTAAAGTACCAAATAGCGCGAACACCCCTCTTATGAAGGGACTCGTTTTAACCGCACCGTGGGAAAGCAGTCGGTGATAACCAATGGTCACTCCCAGACCGGTGATAACATGCATCACCAACAGGCAGAGCAATCCAGCGCGGGACGGCACAAAGAGAGCCGCAACCGCCAAAAAGTGCATGGATGCGATTAACACGACGTGACTTATCGCAATACGTTCTTCTGGGAATTGCCCGGCTTGATTCATATACCCCTCAACCACTCTAATTTTAGCACGTCGCGTTGTTGGGTAGATATCGCCGACAGGAATAAGCGTAAAAACACATTTTGTGCAGAGGCTTTGTGGAGGAATCATCAAGATTGGACGCGAGAAACCTCTGGCACGCCCTCACGGGAAAACAGAGTTAGTATCAAAGTATCTGAATTCCCAAAGAAAACTACCTCAAGAAGCGCACTCACATGTTCGATAAGTATTACGAGAGTCTCAGGCGTTGTTTTTAAGACTAATCTTCGGGGGAAATTGTGGATAGCCTCACAAAAGTAATGCGTCACAAAAGATTTACGTTGGTCGCCGACCGTTCCAGAGTCTCCCTACTGGTGGAAACAAATACCGGCTTCAAAATGAATCTCAGTCTTGTGAATTGTTCCCTGACCGGAGTGGGGGCAATTTACGACAATCTAATGCCAGAAAATGAGGGATTGGAAGTTGGCTCAATTTTGCCGGCAGCGAAATTAATTTGCGAGGGAAGTGAAATCACACTCGGGCGTCTTGTATTAAGACGTCTCGACGCCCGAGAAAAGGAAACCCATCTTGGCTTTTCAACAATGGATACCCGCATTCCTGTGGATGGAGTGCTAAGTCGATATATCGCCCAAGATATGGAATCCCGTCCAAATCCCTATAGCTATGAACTCGGTCCTGAGAAGTTCTCTTTGATAAATTTCAAAGACGTCAGCCAACCTAATGTGGACCTTTTCCAACGCACCCGTAAATTTCAAATCTTCTACGAGGACTTTACGAAGCGTTACCAGCTAGGAAGCGTCCGGACTGCCTCGAAAGGCGAAAGAATAAAGCTAACGAAGAAACGTAAGGCAGGACGAAATGATTATCTGGTAATGGCGTCGAACGACTACTTGGGATTGGCGTGCCATCCGGAGGTAATGTCGGCTGCAAAAAAAGCAATCGATGACTACGGATTTGGAGCAACGGGTTCACCACTAACCACGGGTTTGAGCGATTTGCACGAGGAGCTGTCTGAAATCCTCGCAACGATGCTCCACAAAGAAAAAGTAATGATATTTAATTCGGGATATGCGGCCAATCTCGGGCTAATAACGGGACTGACCACCGCACAAGATCTCATCGTAGCAGACCTACTCTGTCACGCATCCATCCAGGATGCTCTGACAACAAGCAACGCCACAACGCGTTTTTTTAAACATAACGACCCCGCGCATCTAAAAAAAGTCTTAAAGGATCAAAGGGAAAGCCATGGAGGGGCTCTTGTAGTGACCGAAGGCGTTTTCTCAATGGATGGTGACGTGCCGCCGTTGAAGAAAATATCTGATATGGCCCGGGAATTTGGAGCTCGCCTAATGGTGGACGAGGCTCATTCCTTCGGCGTGGTTGGACCACACGGATTGGGAGCTTGGGAGAAATACCCAGATGCAAAAGTAGATATTATTATGGGAACTTTCTCGAAGGTTTGCGGTGGTATCGGAGGATTTGTCGCCGCTACAGAGGAAGTGATTAATTGGCTAAACTGGTTTGCCCGGTCTTATATGTTCTCCGTCGCGATTCCCCCATCTACCGCGGCGGCCGCAATTGCAGCACTTCAGATCTTTCAATCAGAGCCACAACGGGTCGAGAAACTTCATGCCAACATTCGATACTTTGTCACAGGGCTGATCGAACTCGGTCTCAAAATGAACCCTGCTCACGAGAGTCCCGTCATCCCTATGATCATCGGTGACGAAGCTAAAATCGCGACCATGAACAATATCTACAGAGAAGCGGGGATTTTTGTTACCCCGATTGGGTACCCTGCGGTGCCACGAAAGAGAGAACGGTTTAGATTTACGATGATGGCCACTCACAGTACCTCTGACCTCGACTACGTATTGAGTGTAACGGAAAAGGCTCTTCGGGTAGCTGGAGTGCCACTTCATGTCGAAGATGAAGAAGATGAATCTACTGAACTCAAAATTGCAAAATAATGAGCTTTGATTCAATAGCCATAAGTATCCTCCTTACCTTTTCAAGTGTTCTCCATATAAGTGATCTACCCAGAAATTTTAGCAATTGGACAACTACTGACCACTGGTCAAAAACAACCGTCGGATATCACTTCGCTGCGGACTCTCGAGAGATCCCTAAGTTATGCTCGAACTCTCCTGAAAGTTACGTTGTTTTTCCGATGGTTGTGATGAGTTCGCAAAGCCTGGTTCTCGATGGGACGGAGATTTTACAATTTGGCGCTCCAGATCTTCGCCCGGTTCGGTCCTTCTATGGAGCTCCTTCGATTTCTTGCAAATATCTGGCAACGGGAAGGCTGCTTCACTGGGAAATAACTGCGAGCACCAGATACTTCGCGAGATTTCTGGACCCCCCTAAATTGACGCTCCAGCGCCCCAGTTGGAATGTATTTGCAGAAATCGTAAATATTGTCGCCGCCGGAAGTCTATTCATGTTGTCTATATTCACCATGATACTTTTTTGGAACAAAATTCCACACCCGCGCACCTTGTCCGTCTCCCTTTCTAACTTTTTCATTTCTCTCTATTTTTTAGGAACTGTCGCTGGGCTCATGGGTATCCCTCTCCATGTCGTCGAGACACAGCGGATCGCTGACCTAGCCCTGCTTATTGGAGTTACCCTATTTTTTAACGCTTTCCAGTTAACCGGTTCCTTTTCTCGTGGAGAATTTCGAATCTATCTCGGGATGATTTTCCTCCCGGTGCTTTTGATAACCTTTGGAAAGTCTGGTGATTTGATCCAACTAGGAACCGACTTAGCTTTCGGTCCGATGTGGGCTGTTCTAGGAGTCGCTTCATTTCGACTCGGGATTCGACATTATCGAGTGTCGTTGAACCGAGAAACCAAGTTCGTTGCCTTCTCTCTTCTAATCTTCTTAGTCTTCGGGATCAATGACAGCCTGGTGATCTTGGGGTTATCGCATGGACACATGCTCCTCTCCGTAGGATTCATGCCGGGACTGCTCTCTTATGCTCTCTCCGTGAACGAGCAGATCATGCATACGTACTTAGAGAGGGACTACCTAAGAAACAACCTTCAACTAGAAGTTGAGAAGAAGACTAAGGAACTGAGAGACAAGAGTGAGACTTTAGAGCAAGTGGTAGGCAAACTACGCGAAACCCAAGCAGAGTTAATCCAATCGGAAAAGTTAGCTTCGTTGGGAACTCTCTCGGCGGGGATTGCACACGAGATCAATAATAGTTTGAACTACGTTTACGGTTCACTGCGCCCCATTGAAAAGATGGTGTCGGAGCTGCCTGAGGATCCGAGAAAGGCAAAACTTTTAAGCCTGACTAAGATCATGCAGGAAGGCATGAAGCTGACGTTTGAGATCATTAAGAGTTTGAAGAATTTCACTGGGCTTAACCAAGCTAAGGTAAATGATTTTGTGCTCGCGGACGTGGTGAGCTCGGTACTGACCATATTGCGAAGTAAGATCAAAGATCACTTTGTGGTTAATTCCGAAGTGGATCCAGAGATTCGAATATACGGAAGTATGGTCGGGATGAATCAGGTCTTGATGAATCTATTGAGTAATGCCATTGACGCAATGCCAAACGGCGGAAATCTAAATATCAAGGCAGAGAGTGACGGATCGGATGCTCTGATCCATGTCTCGGATACGGGAAGCGGGATTCCAGAGGAGATTCGGGCAAAGCTTTTTGATCCTTTCTTCACGACTAAAGAAGTGGGGAGTGGAACGGGGTTGGGCCTTTATATCGTTAAGAAAGAGATCGACCGGCATCACGGCACGATAGAAGTTAAATCTGAAGTGGGAAAAGGGACGACATTTACGATTAGGCTTCCGCTAAGAGGGATGGAGACGATGGGGGTGGCCGCATGAAACCCATTATCGTTTATGTCGATGATGAGCCACACAATTTAACGGTATTTGAAGCGTCGTTGCCTTCCGATTGGGAAATTAAGACGTTTAGTAATCCATTACAGGCGCTGGAAGCTTTGGAGAAGTTAGCTCCGTGGGTTCTCATCAGTGATCAGCGAATGCCTGGGATAACGGGTGTTAAGTATCTTGAGCTTGCTAAGAAGATTCATCCGAATGCGATACGGATCATTGTGACGGGCTATTCTGACGAAGACTTGGTGGTCGATTCGGTTCGCAAAGCACAGATTTTTGATTACATTCGAAAGCCGTGGGAGCCTGATGAACTCGAGGCTAGTCTGGTGCGGGCCGTCGAATATTATCGGGCCAATGAAGAGGCTAGGGTGTTGCACCAGCAGTTGGTAGAGCGAGAGGCCTTGCTTGAAAAGCAGAATAAAGAGCTTGTGCTGCTGACTACGGAAATACAGGCCTCTAGTGCCAGAGAGACAGACCTGCGCAAGGAGCTAGAGTGTTGGATACCTCCTTTTCTCATGAGCGCACTGAAAAATAAGTCGATGCAGTTTCCTACCAAGAAGGATCTGGTCGGGATTGCCTTTGATATCGTCGGAAGCGCCAACCTTCACGGCATAAGCGTTAAAGGGCGACCGATTCGTAGTTTTATTATCAATGCCTTCTCGGAAGCGGTGTTGCGGCATGGGGGGTGGAGAGAGTCACTGTCCGGGGACTCGGCCTATGCGCACTTCGGGTTGGGTGATGATGTCACCAATCCCGCCGAAGCCGCATTGAGTACGGCTCGAGAGTTTCGGGAGTCACTAAGAAGTCTCAAAGAGGTGCATGGCAATGAGGTTCATTGCGGGATCGCATTGCACGTCGCTCGTGAAGCCGTTGTCGACATTCATCACGTTCAGCTGACCCTTCCTCAGGGATCGATTATCCAAAAGTCATTCGACACGACCTCATTAGATGTGGATCTCCTTCACAGGATGGAGAAGCTGGTTCACGAACTGCCCGGCTCGAATATCATCCTTTCTGGAGATTTTGTTAATGCGCTTAAGCAAATGCCGGGAGGAGCCGTTCCTCTGGGTACCCATCTTTTCAAGGGCCAAAGTCGTCCTGTCGAATTGCATCTGATTCCCGCGTTTGGGGTGGATGCCACTCTCATTGGTCAATTGAAGGCTCGTCTGGTTCCTAACTCTGCCGATACTAAGAAGGCCGCTTAATCCAGCCACGTCATTACAAGGCGAGGCGGGATCCGCTACGGCGGGCAAGTCACTTCGCAATAACTTTTGGTGCGGTATGACGCTCGGTTCTTAACAATTGATATCACTGCTTCCCACCGAACTTCTGACGCTAAAATCAGCGTGTTACATTTCATATCTATCAAATCGTAATTCAGTATTTTTTCAACTAGGAGGTCTTTATATGGGTAGGGGAAGTCTTGTTCTTTTTTCGGTCCTAGGAGTATTTTCTGCGGCGACGTGTTTTGCCGCATCTCACGTGATCAATGGTAACGAGGTTGCGGAAGGAGATCACGCTGAAGTGATCCAGCTAACTGCGGGTGCCACGAGCTGCAGTGCAACCGTCGTGGGACCCCGGGTGATCGTGACGGCTGCCCATTGCGCTGCTACGGGCGCGGTTGGCAAATTTACGATCGATGGAGAGGCTTATTCGGCGAAAATGATCAGAAGCTCGGTCTATCCTAAGGTGGACCACGATCTTGGTGTCGGCATCATTGATCGAGACGTTCTGGTGAACCCGGCTACGATTGCTAGTCAGGTTGCAGTCGGTGACGATGTATTTGTCGTTGGCTATGGATGCACGTCCAGTGAGGGCGGGGGCGAAGGAGTCTTAAGAGCGGGGAATGCCTCGGTCAATCGGATGAGCGATCTCGATTTCATCACTCAGGGAAAAGTCGCCATCTGCTTTGGTGATTCTGGCGGACCGGCCTATCTTTCCGATGGAGAGAGTCTCGAACTCGCTGGGATCGCCTCCATGGGGAATCTTCAAGATACCAGCTATTTCACGAGGCTGGATCTCGCGCAGAGCCAGACGTTCTTGAAGGAGATAGCAAAGACCGAAAAAGTCGATATCTGTGGAATCAACAAAGATTGTGATTCCGACCACTAGGTTGTTTTAGTCAGCATTGTCTTTTGGGGTGGGTTGTCCGTGAGGGTAACCCGCTCTGATGATTTGTTACTCTAGCCGGGCTGGCATTCCGCGTTCACATCTTTCCACGTGACATGTCCTTCATTAATCATCTCTTCGTGGTGATCGGAATGCAGGGACTGAAGCTCTTCGAGCTTTAGCAGCGTAAGCCACGGTAACTGGAAGTGTCCAGAGGCGTGGTTAGGGGAATTAAACAGATGGTCACGCACTTCTACTTGAGTTGGATTCCAATCCCCTTCAACTGACCACCAGCCACTAGAGGGGGAGACCGGATAGCAGACATGCTCAAACTTCGCTTCGCAGTGGCTAAGCCACGCTGTCGTCCATATCTCGACTTCTGGAGAATCGCTTGATTCGAATGAATCTGGCACGGCCACCAAAATTGGCCAGCTAAAAGTTTTCGTGTTGCGTCCATATTTAGCTATAAACCCACGGATCTCATCGGTGTCGGACTGAAGATCCCAGGTAATGAGCTGATCTCGCCAGCGATTGTCTCGCTTTGATAAGATGCCATCCGCCTTATCGAGTAGCCGTTTGTCGTCGAAACTCGATGTGGAGTCACGTATGAGTACATACTTGATATCGCGGTACTTTCTTCCTGAGGGAAGTGCGGCCCGCACTACCCTTGAGAAAAAAGGTGACACCAATAACGCTACGCCTGCAAAATTTTTGAAGAGTTGTCGTCGATTCATCTGATAATTCTAGATTGGCGATTATAAAGATCCTAGGCATGTCGCTTCATTTGGGACGAACTCTGCTAATTGACCTCAGGAGAACGAAGGAATTTTCGTTCAGGGCATGTGCAACAAATTTTCCAAGTTGGCTTCGATCGCAAAACGAACCGACTCGGTACGCAGAACATACAAGAACCAATAATCGGGCTTTGTAGTCATCAGGTAGCGGTAACTGTCTGAGCTTCCCCAATGCATAAGCCAGGGAACAGTCTCTCTAAAAAAGACACGATTGATACCATCATCGAATTGGGGCCAACGCTCGTTCCATTCCGGTTGGTATAGGTAGCTGGGATCGCGGCGCGCTCGCATTAGGTCATTGACCCGGAGGACGTAGCGCTCTTTAGCCCGATGGTAACGAGACAAAGCCTTGTTTCTCTCTGACCATCGCAATGTGACTAAGTTCGATTGAAAGAGCGGGTGGTTCTCCCAGGCGGTGAGAGGTAAGAAGGTGAGCGCTCGAATGTCAGCTATCGGTAATACCCGATTTTCATCGCGTGAAACGGCGACATCGTTCTCATTGATAATCTCTGGATTTAGTCCAAGCACTACCGCTCGTGCTTCTAAGTCGACGCGTCCATCGATAAGTCCCCGGGGTCCCTGATGTGAGTGAGCTAGAAGCACCTTTGGGTCGGTTTGCGGAAACCCCGGCAGCTTTGCCGGTAGGATCGCAAGATTGTCCTGAACTTGACGTTTTTCCCGAGCTTCGAGTCCAGCCTTTATCAAAGGCTGATCGATGGGTAGAGTGACGCCGCCATAGTTTCCCCGGAAGCCAACGTCGAGACGTTTGAGCTCTGGTGGGACATTAGCATCGATAAGTGGATCCAGATCGCTATCGCGATCTTCAATGGAGAATCCATTTTTTGTCACGTGTACTCGATCATATTTGCGTTGGGTGAAGGTTCCAAAGGAAGGGGAGTTGATGGCTCCTTGAAATCTGGAGAGGAGTTGTTGGGCCACTGAGCTATCGTTAATTTCGAAGATTTCATCTTTGATCCAGTCATTTCCACCGAAAGCAAATCTATGAGCTAACAGATTTTCATTGCGATCTCCCCAATAGCCTTTCATTCCCTGTCGGAAAATAGTCTGATGCGATTCTGGCAGAGGGGTGAGATCCACCGTCCAATGTACGTGGCCAGGAGTCTCCCTGGATTTTTTCGCTAGATTGGGATCGGTTGGCGATAGCATTCCCAAACGCGTCCAGACCACGGCCGGAAAGTCGAGTAGCGGTTGGCCGCGGTCGGTGGCCTGTGCCATGGGAAACTCAATATGTGAGAAAATGTCTCCCCGCCACTCTTCACTGGGTTCTTCTGGAATGAGATCGTCACCTCGTGTCGGATTGGCGGCCCATGCCTCGGGCACTTTGCGGACTCGTAAGCAATCGCGGTTCCATTTGCCACGGATTTCGTGCACGCCCTTTGTGAAATCAGCAAGTGCCAGAGCAGGAATATCGGTAGCGATTGTGGCAAAGGTATTTCCATCCCGCGTTGCTATCTGGATTCCCGGAAGTGTCCGGATATTGGTAAAGCGCGGGTCGCGCACGACATCCGCCGGCAGCAGTCCTCTCACCCATTTTTCGCTGGCTTGATTGCGACCGTAGAAGTCAAAAAGCTTCCAAAAGTTGGAGTTGGCAATCGCTGTCTCCAGGCGATTCGCCGTTCTTTCTGATCGGTTCATGAGGAACGAAGCGAACTCCGCATCCGCATCTTCTTCCTGCGGCGGTACACTTAACTCGAACTCGCTACCTAGTTGACGGTTTAGGCAAGCCTGGAGTAATTCCTCGGGGAAACGGTCCTGATAGCCGAAAACCACTTTGCAGATCTCTCGTACTTTGGTCATCAGAACAGGCACACAGGGATGCCAGGAGTTGGAATGTTTTTTTGGAAACGAATAGGCCCGACTTAGAGATACCAGTGCAAACCATAAGAGTATGTGACGTAAGTTAAGCAATCGAGATGGGACCTTTATTTACTCGTTACACGCGCCGAGAATGGTGAATTTGCTTTAGTTGAGCGTGGGTTTATAGCATTTTGGAATGACAAACGCCAGAGGTCGGGCGTTTTGAAATCAAAACGGCGTTAACCACTTATTTTTTAACTAAATTACGACTTCCTTTGTCTGGCTTTTTGGGTGGTCAGTCGTTTATGGAGGGCAAGAAAGACAACTGCACGACGAATTCGTTGGGCATGAGGCAAATTCTCCTGCGGCGCAAGAGATGCTGCAGCCGGCTCCGGAATCATCGGTCGGACCTACACAAGAAGTTGGCCCACAACTTGTGTGGGCTCCGCGTAGGTGATCGGCATCCATGCACACACTACAGTCATGTATAACGCAGTCGGAATTATTGTCGCATTGGTAATAGCCTGCGACACAGCTCGCGGGATCAAGAGGATCTCCGCCGTAGCAAAGACTACCCGCCAGGGCATTCAGGGATAAAAGTGAGAGTCCGACGGCTGACAAGAGTGTCAGTGTGCTCAGAGTAACTTTATTCATATCGTTGTTTCCTCAGCCCAATGTTATTTAACACGCAATCCATTCGGTCGTTAGCTCTTTGCGTTGTAGAAGCGTCGCTAGTTGCCGCTTTCAGCGTCCCAAGCGTAGACCTCTAGGGATGAAATATTTTTCAATCCCTTCGAACAGAAGTTGAACGATAATCGCAAGCGCCGCGGATGGAATGGCTCCTTGCAGGATAAGAGAGATATCGTCTCGACGGATACCCATCAAAATGGGCTCTCCATAACCGCCAGCGCCGATAATCGCCCCCAGGGTTGCGGTACCTACATTGATCACTGCCGATGTTTTGATTCCGGCCAAGATGGATTTCGCGGAGAGAGGGAGTTCAATTTTAACTAGCCGAACCCACCGAGGAAGTCCCAAAGCCTCTGCTGATTCCAGTAGGCCTCTGGGAATATTACGAAGGGCGGTGTAGGTGTTTCTTAGAATAGGCAATAACCCATAAAGAAATAGAGCCATTAGTGCGGGCTTAGCCCCGATTCCCAAAAGAGGGATCATAAACACGAGCAAGGCTAATGACGGGATGGTCTGAATAATTCCGGCTACCGCTAGAATGACCTCTCCAAGTTTGGGTCGCAGGCTTGCGAGTACGCCCAGGGGAACGGCTACTAGGATAGTAAGAAATAATGAGATGGAGACCAGATAGAGATGTTCTCTGGTGTATCCCCAAAAGGGAGAAGTCGCAGAGACTTTGTTGGTATTCTGGAGGAGACCAGACTTTCTCAAAAAGTTTTCAACGACGTTCCTTCCGCGTTGCTTTTCTATCTTCACGGCGGAGTTCATTGAGATCATTTCCGTGGGAGAGATGAGTCCCGATAGCTGCCGAAGGCGCGCGATCAATTCGGGAGCTTTGGATTCGAGGTCAGTACGGTAGAGAAACAGTGCTTGGTACTGAGGGAAGATGTGGAGATCGTCTTCTAGCGCCACCAAATGGTAATACGCAATTTCGGCATCCGTAGTGTACAGATCGCAGAGATCGATAGCCCCGGAAGCAAGGCCCAAGTAGGTAACCTCATGCTCCATGGCGCGGACCTCTTCCTGCGGAAGGCCATACTTTTTTTTTGTCGAAGGCCATCCTTCGGCGCGATCCATAAATTCATGGCTGAATCCGAATTTAAGTTCGGGGAATCGTCGTAAATCGGAAATTTTAGAAATATGATGTTTTTGGGCGGTCGAATCGCGCATTCCCAACGCATAGCTATTTTCGAATCCCAAAGGATCTAAGGCAGCGATTTCAATTTTTTCTAGGGCTGCTCGAATCTGAGGCAGTCCCTTCACGTGGCTTTGGCTAAGTAGCTCCGCTTCGAGGGTTCCCGTGTATTCGACGTAGAGGTCGATATCGCCACGCCGGAGCGCTTTCCACAATACCTGGGTACCTCCCAGTCCGGATCGATGTACCGCCGGGACCTTCGCCTGTGCGGCTAGAACCAGAGCCATTTCACCTAAGGTTTCGGATTCGATATTGGCCTTCGAACCGATTTGAACGGGTCTTGACGCGATGGCGTTGGTAGATAGGGAAGTACCGATGAGTGCAAATGCGACAAGAGAGCATCGGTATGCGAGGTTAAAGGCCATTTAATTGTGGCTCCTGTCGATAATTGATGGGGGAGCGTTGGGCATTGATAAAACTTGTTACGAAGGGATCTTCAGGGGTTTGACAGAATGATTGGAAAGATCCCTTCTGCACAATCCGCCCCTCCTTCATCAGCGCTAGCGTATCACCTAGAAAAAAAGCCTCACCCATATCATGGGTGACTAGCACCACGGTTTTTTTGAGTGAATGAAAGATGGATTTCAAATCTCGTTGCAGGTCAGAACGGATAATGGGATCCAGTGCCCCCATGGGTTCGTCTAGGAGTAACACTTCTGGATCCAGCAGAAGTGCTCGTGCCAAACTCACCCTTTGTCTCTGTCCGCCGGACAGCTGAGAAGGGTACTGTTTTAGGCATCGTTCAGGGAGACGAGTTAATTCGGCGAGTTCACTCAAACGGTGG